>ULXM01012227.1_pt1 | contig 18743 bp, 14 predicted proteins | sample 1961271 | NCBI WGS metagenome assembly ULXM01 (sample SAMEA4835838, study PRJEB28245) | human gut metagenome | biome: gut microbiome; material: fecal sample | place: Denmark | collected 2008 | reverse complement strand
GGTTATGATACTTCACTCTGCGGCGAGCACCCGCTCCTTATAGGCGGCGGAGCAGGCGTCCCTCCGATGTTCCTGCTTGCTAAGCAGCTGATTTCGGAAGGAAAAATACCGATGGTTATAGCGGGTTTCAACACATTTGACGAATGCTTCTTTGAAGATGAATTCAAAAAAATCGGAGCAAGGATCATTATTGCAACAGCGGACGGAAGCTGCGGAGTGAAAGGGTTTGTTACCGATGCAATGCGCTGTTTTAATGCCGAAAGCAATGACGGCATCACTGCTTACACTGATTACTGTGCGTGCGGTCCTGAACCGATGCTGAAGGCAGTGTTTGATATTGCGGAAACAAGTGGACAATTGAGTTTTGAGGAGCGCATGGGCTGCGGCTTCGGTGCATGTATGGGTTGCAGCTGCAAAACAAAATACGGTTCGAAGAGAATCTGCAAAGACGGCCCCGTTTTGGTCTCCGAGGAGGTAATATGGTGATGAGCGGCAAAATGCAGGATGGAATGAAAATAAGTTTTAACAAATCCCTTGTAATGAATGAGCTTCCAAGCGGTGATGCGCTCAAAGTTCGTCTCGGAAATTGGCTGCTTGACAACCCTGTCATTCCCGCAAGCGGAACATTCGGCTACGGTTACGAGTTTGCGGAGCTTTACGACATCAATTGTCTCGGCACGTTTTCATTTAAAGGGACAACACTTGAACCGCGTTTCGGCAACCCCACTCCGCGAATTGCAGAATGTCCGGCGGGCATAATCAACTCCATCGGCTTGCAAAATCCCGGAGTTGATGCGGTGATAAACAGCGAGCTTCCGCGGCTCAAAAGATGCTTTTCGAAACAGGTGATAGCAAATGTCAGCGGATTTTCAATCCATGAGTATACGGAGGTCGCGGCACGTTTCAACGAATGTGAGCAAGTCGGCATTATCGAAGTCAATATCAGCTGCCCGAATGTTCACAACGGCGGAATGAGCTTCGGAACAACATGCGACGCTGCTGCCGAAGTTACAAAAGCAGTCAAAGCCGTTGTGCAAAAGCCGATATTTATTAAGCTAAGTCCGAATGTTACGGATATTGTGTCCATTGCAAAAGCCTGCGAGGATGCCGGTGCGGACGGACTCAGCCTTATCAACACACTCATGGGGATGCGAATCGATTTGCACAGGCGAACACCTGTAATTGCAAACAAAAAAGGCGGTTTTTCGGGCAGTGCTATTTTTCCCGTTGCATTGAAAACGGTTTATGATGTTTATGAAGCGGTGAAAATCCCGATAATGGGTATAGGCGGGGTATCAAGCGCAGATGATGTGCTTGAAATGATGCTTGCAGGTGCCGCCGCAGTTCAAATCGGTGCGGCCAACCTTATCGAACCTTATATATGCCGCGATATAATTCGTGAGCTGCCGTCAACAATGAAAAAATACGGAATAAATAAACTTGAAGATATCATCGGAGGAGCACATAATGGGTAAAGACGTAATCATTGCCTGCGATTTTGCAGAAAAAACTGAAGTGCTGGATTTCCTTTCCGCATTTACGGACAGAAAGCCTTTTATTAAAATCGGTATGGAACTCTTTTATGCCGAAGGCGCGGATATTGTTCGCGAGCTTAAACGGCGCGGACACAAGATTTTCCTTGATCTTAAACTTCACGATATTCCAAACACCGTCAAAAAAACAATGCGTGTTCTGTCCGCCCTTGATATTGACATGTGCAACGTTCATGCAGGCGGCACGATTGCAATGATGCAGGCGGCAAAAGAAGGTTTGACACGCGAAGACGGAACACGCCCGCTTTTGATTGCGGTAACTCAGCTTACTTCAACCGACTCGAACAGTTTAAAAAAAGAATTGCTTATTGATAAACCTATGGATGAAGTTGTGGCATGTTACGCAAAAAATGCTGAAATTGCGGGGTTGGATGGGGTTGTTTGTTCTCCGCTTGAATCAGAAAAAATTCACGCTGTTTGCGGAAATGGTTTTCTGACAGTAACTCCCGGAGTGCGCTTTGCGGATGGCGCGGTCGGAGATCAAAAGCGTGTTGCAACCCCCGCAGATGCCAAAACCCTCGGATCGGATTACATTGTTGTGGGTCGGCCGATTACAGCCGCAGCGGATCCGGTTGCTGCATACGAACGCTGCCTGAACGATTTTGTCGGCTGAACTGATGCTTTATAAAATCGGCAGGTATTACTCTTAAAATCAGTATACACTAACAGGAAAGGACAGTTTATTCACATGAATAAAAAAACGGATTGCACAAACAGGGCAGCTGTAGTTGCGGACGAGCTGCTTTCGATCGGAGCAGTTTTTCTGAGTCCGGACAAGCCGTTCACATGGGCAAGCGGAATTAAAAGCCCGATTTATTGCGATAACAGATTGACTTTAACGGCACCCGATGTTCGAAACAACATTGAAAACTCTCTTGCAGAAATAATTCGCACCGACTATCCCGAGGCAGAGGTTCTCATGGGAACAAGCACGGCCGGAATTGCACACGCTGCAATAACGGGGCATATTCTGGGATTGCCCATGGGCTACGTTCGCAGTTCTGCCAAGGATCACGGCAGGGGCAATCAAATTGAGGGCAAGCTTGAAGCAGGACAAAAGGTTGTTGTGGTTGAAGATCTGATTTCAACAGGCGGCAGCGTTATTGATGTTGTTGAAGCTTTGCGCGAAGCGGGGGCGGAGGTGCTCGGCATTGTCAGTATTTTTACATACGGAATGCAAAAATCAATTGACAGGCTTGCAGATGCAAAAGTTAAAAACATCAGTCTTACTGATTTCGATGCTGTCGTTCATGTTGCGGCAGAAAAAAACATCATTAAACCCGGGGACATTGCAAGGCTTATTGCTTTTCGCAATAACCCGTCAGATATTTCATGGATAAACGGAGGAAATAACTAATATGAAAAACCTTATCGACATTCTCGATCTTTCCACTGCGGAAATTGATGAAATGATTGCAGTTGCAAACAACATCATTGAGCACCCTGAGCTTTATCGCGAAGCCTGCAAATATAAGACTCTTGCAACTCTGTTCTTTGAACCCAGCACACGCACCCGTCTTTCCTTTGAAGCTGCAATGCTTGAACTCGGCGGAAGAGTTCTCGGATTCTCCGAAGCAAGCTCAAGTTCCGCCGCAAAAGGTGAAAGCGTCGGCGACACCGTTGCGGTTGTAAGCGGTTATTCCGATATAATTGCAATGCGTCACCCGAAAGAAGGCGCACCTCTTGTTGCAGCAGCGAAAGCCACCGTCCCGATTATCAATGCAGGTGACGGCGGGCACAACCATCCGACACAGACTCTCACCGACCTTTTGACAATTAAGCGTGAAAAGGGTCATTTTGATAATCTCACAATAGGTGTATGCGGTGATTTGAAGTTTGGACGTACGGTGCATTCACTGATTGCTGCAATGAGCCGCTATGAGGGAATCAAGTTCATCTTGATTTCTCCGGAAGAGTTGAAAGTTCCAAGCTACGTAAAAAATGCATATATCAAAAACAAAGGTATTCCGTATGAGCAAACCACAACTCTTGACGGTGTTATGGACAAGCTTGATGTTCTTTATATGACGAGAGTCCAACGTGAACGATTCTTCAATGAGGAAGACTACCTGCGACTTAAGGATTGCTACATTCTTACGCCGGAAAAAATGGCTCTTGCGAAGCAGGACCTTATAGTTTTGCATCCCCTGCCCCGTGTCAACGAGATTTCCGTCGCGGTTGACGATGACCCGCGCGCGTGTTATTTCCGTCAGGCACGCTACGGCAAATTTATCCGTATGGCACTCATCATGAAACTGCTTGACATCGCCGTTGAAGTCTGAACAATGAAAACTGAATTTTGAAAGGAGCAAACAATGAATATTGACGCAATCAGAAACGGTATCGTTATCGACCACATTACTGCCGGCAAAGCTATGCAGGTTTACAACATGTTGAATCTGGACAAGCTTGATTGTCAGGTCGCGATTATACGCAATGCTGCAAGCACGCGCACGGGAACAAAAGACATTATCAAAATTGCATCCGACAAGGATCTCGATCTCGGTGTTCTGAGCTTCGTTTGTCCCACGGCAACGATAAATGTAATCCGTGACGGAAGAGTTCTTGAAAAACGCAATGTTGAACTGCCCGAAAAAATCGTTGACATTCTTAAATGCAAAAACCCGCGCTGCATTACCACCACCGAACAGGAAATTCATCACGTTTTTGTGCTTACGGATGCGGAAAAAGGCGAGTATCGCTGCATGTACTGCGACACGAAAGCTTCCAACTAACTGTTAATCATCGAAAGATTGAACCGTGTTAATACTAATCACGGTGAATAAGCGAACAAAAGACTGCAAAACTCATCACATGGTTTTGCAGTCTTTTGTTGTTTACGATCGTTTCCGAAATTCTATTAATGGCTGTTGCGAATTAACCTTCAATCAAAGGTCAAACAGATAACAATCGGTTGTTCGAGGTCGGTTTTCATTTCATTCCCCCGGCTCTTCCGGCGTCACGGGAGGTTCGGTGGGAGCTTCCGTCGGTTCGGGTGCGGGTTCTTCCGTCGGAGGTTCGGGTTCATCGGTCGGCACATCCGTCACAACAGGTTCATCGGTCGGCGAATCCGTTATGGGTTCCGTCGGTTCGTCTCCGGGTGTGGGGCGAACGATCGGTTCATCTGTTGAAGGTGCCGTTGTCGGTGTTGCGGGCGGATTTGTCGGTCTGCCGCCTCCGCCGGGCGTTGTTGTGGCCGGTGCGGGTATCTGCGTTTTGGGTGCATCGGTAACCGGTGCCGAAGTAGGCGCGCCGGAAACAGGTGCGGACGTGCGGAAATCTCCGGGGCCCGGTGTGCCGTTAGGATTTTTTGTTATCCCGGGCTGAGCCGTTGAATCCGTGTCTTTTCCGTCGATCCGCGGAGTCGGCGTGCCGCCTTCCGGAATAGCGGTACCGCTCAAGGTCGGCTGCTCGCTCGGTGTCGGGTTCGAATCATGTTTTTTATTTACAGCAGCTGTTTTGGCCATTGAAACAAGACTTACAACAAGCAGAACACCTGCTATTGCAAACAGAATCACGCCGACAGTTCGACGCGAAAACGGAACGAACAGGCTGCGGATTTTTCCGCCGAAACCGACTGCATTTGAATCACCCTGATTTTTGGATTCAACGGTGTCGGGATCATCATAGTCGCGATCATAATCCGCGATGTCGCTTTCGAATGCGTCCAAAAGCACGTCACTGTAGTTATTTCCGACAGTTCCGTTTTTGTCGGATGTATACTGCTGTTCGGTCGATTCGGCATTTTGGCTCTCGACGGAATCGAAAAATGCGTTCATTTTTTTGTCCAACTCGGCGGAAGGTGTTATCTCAACCGAAGGATCTTCGGCTATTGCACCTTCGTTTGCAGCTTTTTGCAAAGCCTGTTTCAATGTTTTGTCTTGTTCTTTCATTTGTCGGAACCTCCGTCATTGTTGATTGCATATCTGAGTGCGGCAAGTGCATAACGGATTTTTGCCGACATCTCGGGTTGAGTCACCCGGAACAATTCGGCTGTATCCTGAACAGGCAATTCACAGCAATACCTCAAAAAAAGGATCTCACGTTGTGAATCATCGAGTTTTGATACCGCAGCCGCTGCCCTGTCGACCGAAAACTCATCAAAGTCAAGTTCCGATGCACTCAAAACTCCAAGATTGTTCACTGCATTCATACTGTCGATGTGTGCTGTGTTGCCGTCATTGTATCTTTCTGCGATGTTGGCTGCGCAATGCTTTGCGCAAACGGCAATATAGCTCCGTAAAACTTCGTCGGAATCAATGCGGCACAAGGAATCCGCCGTGCGGTATATGAAGCGGAAAGTTTCCTGTACTGCAAGCTCGGAATCATGTCTGCTGCGCAAAATATCGTAGCAAATCCCAAGCACAGTTCTGCCGTATTTATCATACAGCTCTTTCAGCAGGCTGCGATTTTCCGATGAGCCTGCATTTGTTGAACAAATAAGCATTTAAGTTCGTTTCCCTTGCTCTTTTTTTTGCACATGAAGCGCATGCAAATGTACCGAATAAATTCTATCATTTTTTTCGCCGGGACGCAAGGGAATATGCGTTTTTTTTAGATTATTTTTTAGCTTCCTGTTTCAACTCGTCCTGAACGATATTGGTGACCCATTTCCCGCTTTTCAGCAGAATATAGCCGAATACACATTTTATCAATTCCAATCCGTTGCAGATTGCAAAAAGAGCAAGCACGGGCAAATCCGTGAAACGGCTGAGCACGTAAGCCACCGGTATGCTTATGCACCACATATAACAGCTGTCAAACAACAGTGTAATCTTTGTTTGTCCGCCTGAGCGCAGAGTGAAATAACATGCGTGCGTGAATGCGCTGAACGGCATGATGCAGGCTGATACGAGAAGGAATGACGTTGAAAGCTGCTTTACTTCACGTGTTGTGTTATAGAGTTCGGGTATAAACCGCGATGCCAGCGCGAGCAATCCGCCGAAAACAAAACAGCTCACAACACTCAGCGCAATAATCTTCCGATCCGTATCCTTGGCTTCTTCCAGCTTATTCGCTCCAAGCAGGTTGCCGACGATGATTCCGATGGAGCTGCCGATTGACATAAATACTACATTAAAAAGGTTTGAAACCGTTGAAGTTATGTTGACTGCTGCAACCGCCGCAAGTCCGCGAACGGAATACCGCTGGTTCATTACCGAAACACCTGCCGACCACAAAGCCTCGTTTGCAAGCAGAGGAGTTCCTTTAAAAACTATGTCTTTTGCAAGTCGTTTCGGCAAATACAAAGACCGATACACGCCCTTGAAAAACGGGAATCGGGCAGTGTGTGTATGCGCCCAAAGCATCATAATTGCAAGCTCGACAAAGCGCGAAAGCACGGTTGCAATTGCCGCACCCTCAACACCAAGCTTCGGGAAACCCAGCTTTCCGAAAATCAGAAGCCAGTTAAACACAAGGTTTACAAGCACAGCCGCACCGCTGCCAATCATGGGAACTACGGTTTCGCCTGTTTCACGCAAACTTGACGCATAACATTGCGAAAGGGCATACGGAACAAGGCCGAAAAGCATAACTCTGATATATGTTCTTCCGCTTGCGAGCGTCAGAGCCAGATCGCCTTCCTCGCTGCCCTCGTGTAAAAACAGATTTATCAGCGGTGCATCCAAGAAGCTCAGCAGAGCAACGGACAAACAGCAAACGATGATGCAGACAATGAGCTTGAAGCGAAAGACATAACGAATACCGTCATTATCTCTTTTCCCCGCGAACTGCGCGCCGAAAATACCTGCCCCGGACAGACCTCCGAATATGCAGAGATTAAAAACGAATATCAATTGATTGGCAATCGCAACGCCGCTCATTTGCTCCGTGCCTATTCTTCCGACCATTAAGTTGTCCAGCACGCCTACAAATTGGGTGATTCCGTTCTGCGCCATTACAGGCAGAGCAATCGCAAGAACTGCGGCATAGAATGCTTTGTTGCCCACAAAACGTTTAATGAATGATGATTTTTCTTTCAATTTAAACTCCTTTCACAATAACTGTCCGCCGTATTCAACGAACACTGCTGAAAATGCCGGCAAAGTCGCCCGTACGGACAACAGAGCCATTCAGCAATTCGATCGGAACAAAAACTCGTCCGCCGGTTGACGAACGAGTCCTGTATGCAATTACGATGGTGTCGCCCATATGCACGACAATATTGCCGTGCGAACATCGTATGTCGTCCGTACGGGCGAGCACCGAGTCAATCTGCTGAAATCATTTGCATCCGTAAATCAATTCTCAGCATTTGTTTGCAGCAATAACCGATTCAACTTTAGCTGCAACATTGGCAGCCGTAAATCCGAAATGCTTGAACAGAACATCGCCGGGAGCAGAAGCTCCAAAGCCTTCCATTGAAACAATTTCTCCATCCAAACCGACAAGCTTGTACATGCTCATGCCGCCGAGTGCTTCAACCGCAACTCTTGAACGTACTGCTTTGGGGAGTACTGTTTCACGATAGGCTTCATCCTGTTCAAAAAACAGCTCCATGCAGGGCATCGAAACAACGCGTACATTCTTCCCTTCTGCGTCAAGCAGTTTTTTTGCTTCGAGTGCGGTTTCGACTTCGCTGCCGGAAGCAATCAGAATTGCATCAAGATTCTTTTCTGCATATTCGTGACCGATTACATATCCGCCCTTCATTGCCGATTTGCCGGAACCATCGAGTTGCGGCAAATTCTGGCGGGAAAGCGCAATAACAGAGGGAGCCGCCAACCTGAGCGCACTGAGGTATGCTGCCGCTGTCTCTCTGCCGTCCGCAGGACGGAAAACATATGTGTTCGGTTCTGCGCGGAACATATCCAGCTGTTCTATCGGCTGATGTGTGGGACCGTCTTCTCCGACGCCTATGCTGTCATGTGTCATAATGTAAAGCACACGCTGCTTCATCAGTGCGGAAAGACGCACCGCGGGCTTAAGGTAATCGGAAAAAACAAGGAAAGTTGCACAGAAAGGCATCAAACCGCCGTAAAGCGAAATGCCGTTGCAGATTGCTGCCATAGCAAATTCACGAACACCAAAGTGGATATTCTTTCCCTGCGGTGTTTCTCTGCCGAAAAACTCGAATCCTTTCAATTCCGTGTTGTTGGACGGTGCAAGATCCGCACTGCCGCCGAACATGGACGGGAAATACTTCACAAGTCTGTTGAGCACAGTACCGGAGCAGGACCGTGTCGCTGTTTTTTTGTTTTCGAACTCGAAAATGCTATCATCGTTATAAAGTTCTTCCGGCAGTTCTGCGGAGTTCCAGCGGAGAAGCTCGACATAGAGTTCCGGATAACGACGCTCATATTCTGCAATCATCGAATCGTAGGCATTCTCACGCTCGCGATTATTTGCCGCAAAGTCGGCAAGATAGTCATAAACCTCGGCAGGCACGGTGAAAGGTTCATAATCCCAACCGATGGATTTTTTCCATTCGGAAATATTCTCTTCGCCCAAAGGTGAACCGTGAGAAGAGGCACTTCCCTGCTTGGGTGTGCCCTGCGCAATGTTCGTCCTGACAATGATGAGCGAGGGCTTTTTGCTTTCATTCTTCGCGCTTTCAAGAGCATCGGCGATAAGCGTCATGTTTTCACCGTCATCAACGCTGATTACCTGCCAACCGTAGCTCTCAAAACGTTTACGGACGTCTTCGCAGAAAGTAATGTCCGTGCTGCCTTCAATAGTTATCCTGTTGCTGTCATAAAGCGCAATCAGCTTGCCAAGCTCCAGCGTCCCCGCAAGAGATGCTGCTTCCGAAGCAACGCCTTCCATCATGCAGCCGTCACCCATGAGCACGTATGTGTTATTGTCATATACACGGAATTCATCGCGGTTGAATACCGAAGCGAGATGCTTCTCTGCCATCGCCATGCCGACAGCCATTGCAAATCCCTGTCCGAGCGGGCCGGTTGTGGCTTCGATTCCCGCAATGTTGCCGTACTCGGGATGCCCTGCCGTTTTGCTGCCGAGCTGACGGAAATTCTTGATGTCGTCAATTGATACATCATAGCCGAAAAGGTGAAGAAGCGAATACTCAAGCATGGATGCATGACCTGCGCTCAAAACAAATCTGTCACGGCCGCGCCATGAAGGATTTGCGGGGTTGTGCCGCATTTGCTTGAAAACGGAAAGAGCCATCGGTGCTGCACCGATAGCAAGTCCCGGATGTCCGCTGTTCGCTTTTTGAACAGCATCTGCAACGAGAGTGCGGATTGTGTTTACTGTAAGCCTGTCAAAGTTAGTACTCATGCTTTCGTGTCTCCGTGTCATGTTTTTACGTCGCATTCTGCGGCAATTATAATTATACAGCCGTTTTCGCGCCTTTACAACCGAATTTGCGATATATTTATTTGAATGTCGAACGCATTACAGTCAAAGTACGTATATATTTAAGAGATAAATGCTTTTAAAGATTTATGTGACCGTTAATTCCGACTTTAACGGAAAGAGCATTATTCAGCTCCCTTTGCGCAGGCTCGGATTTCTCATGGAAAAAAGTCTTGTTTTGTTGTATAATAGAAACAGTCAAACAAAAGATTCGGGGTGAATCCGTGAAATGAAAAAAAACAGAGGCTCAAATCACTCTTTGCAGAAAAAAGCTTCCGCAGCTGTCGGCAGCTGCCTTCGGTCGGTGCGCCTTCCCGCACTGCTTGTTCTGTTTTTAATACTGTTTTCATTTATTTTTATAAATACAAATTATCGGAACCTTGATGTTTCGGCTTTACCGAACGCGGCTGCAAGTCCCGACAATGACCTTTCGTTTTTCGATACGATGCCTGCAACGCCTGCACCAAACAATGCGGGTTCGGTGTATCAACGCAAATATGAAATAGTTCCGGGCAAGGTATACAAACTCGGAGATTGTGACAAACATGTAAGCGATATGCAGCAAAGACTTATGCTGCTTGGGTATCTGCCTTCCGATGAACCTTCGGATGTTTTTAACGAACCGCTCGAACAAGCCGTTAAACTTTTCCAGCGTGCGAATCATTTGGCACAAAGCGGTGAGGCAGATGAGGCTCTTCTCCGTCTGCTGTATTCGGATGCACCTGCCGAATATGTTATTGAATACGGCAACGTCGGAAACGATGTTCGCATGCTTCAGGAACGTCTGATGCAGCTCGGATACTATTCCGAAAAAACCAACGGTTATTTCGGAACGGCAACGCGGACTGCTGTTGAGCAATTTCGGCTGAGCAACAACCTGCCCGAAAGCAGCGTTGTGGACACCGAAGCTTTTAATCTGATTTTTTCCGCTTATGCTGTGGATGACGGCAATCTTCCTTTCGAGACCGGTGAACCGTATTATACCGTTTCCCCCGCTCCCTCCCCGGTGCCGTCATCATTGCCGACGCCTGCTGCTTCTCCGACACCCACACTGCCGCCCGCGCCGACATCAACGCCGTCGCCGAAACCAACTGCAATTGCAACTGCGTCCGCCGCACCGACAGCAACGCCGACACCGTCGCCGAGACCCACACCGACGCCAAAGCCGACGCCGACACCAAGTCCGACACCGTCGCCTGTGCCAACCCCGACAGCAGCACCCGCGCCGTCACAAGGGCTTGAACAATTCATAGATGCGTTGTATTCGCAACTTGGCAAGCCGTATGTGTTCGGCAGCTCAGGTCCTGATTCGTTTGACTGTTCCGGGCTTGTTTACTACTGTCTGCGTCAGGCAGGACTGAACATAGGCAGACTTAACGCCGCCGGTTATTCAAACTATGCCGGATGGCAGCGAATCGACGGCAAAGAAAACCTTATTCGCGGAGATCTCGTTTTCTTTTATGATGATGCTTATTCCCGAATTTCGCATGTAGGCGTTTATCTCGGAAACAACAGTTTTCTCCATGCTTCCGCAACAGCGGGTTCGGTTGTGATTTCCAATGCAGGCAATTGGTTCAATACTCATTTGGCATGGGGCAGACGGGTTTTTTAAGTTCCGGCAGTTGTTCTGCAACTGTAATATCGACATGAAAAAAGCAATCCCTCCTCGGCGTGAAATGAATGTTCGGGGGTTGATTAAAATCAAAGAAGATGTTATACTTGCTTAAAGAAGCACACAGACAGCTTCTGTCTGTTTTTTGTGTGCATAACGTTGATGAGGAATATTTAATATCGGAGGTATTCATGAACACGGCATTCACCGAAAAAGAACTCAATGAAAACTATCTTTTCCTTACCCAACTTGCAAAAACTTTCCCGACAGTCGAATACGCAATGACCGAGATCGTTAACCTTAGCTCAATTCTTGCGCTGCCGAAACCGACGGAGCATTTCATGAGCGATCTTCATGGTCAGGGTGATGCATTCGAACATATTTTGAACAATGCATCGGGCGTTATTCGCCGTGAAATCGAACGACTTTTTGTTGACAGGCTCAGTTATGACGAGCGTGAAACCCTTGCTACGATTGTGTATTATCCTAAACAGAAAATTAAGCTTGAACTCGAAAACGTTGAGGATACTGACGCATGGTACAAAGCAACGCTGCGCAACCTCATCGTTCTCGGACGCAAAATCAGCAGCAAGTACACCCGTTCGAGGCTGCGTAAAACGCTTGACCCCCGATTTTCTTATATCATCGAAGAACTTCTCACTGCCCGCGTAAATTTCCACGATCTTGACGGCTACTACGACGAGATTTTTGACTCCATCATCCGCCACGATTACGCTGAGCGCGTAATTGTTGCTCTTACTGATGCCATCAAAAAGCTTGCTGTCGACAAACTTCATATCGTTGGAGATATTTACGACCGCGGAACAGAGCCTCATCGTATCCTCGACCTACTTTTAAAGCATCCGTCCGTTGATATTCAGTGGGGTAACCATGATATCCTTTGGATGGGCGCAGCGCTCGGCGAAAAAACATGTATTGCAGGCGTGTTGACGAACAGTTTCCGCCACGGCAATCTGGACCTTATCGAGAACGTCTACGGAATCAATCTGCGTCACCTGCTGATGTTTGCACAAAGCACATATAAGAGCGCGCTGCATTTTCGTCCGCGCAAGACTTCATCGGAAGCATACTACGATAATCCCGAAGTCAATATCCGCGCAAAGCTGCATAAGGCGATTTTCGTTATCATGCATAAACTCGAGGGGCAGCTCATAATGCGAAACCCGAACTATAAGCTTGACCATCGCCTGTTTTTGGACACGATCGACAGAGTGAACAGCACAGTCACGATTGACGGCATCACCTATCCCATCAAGGATGCAGATTTCCCGACAATCAACCCGGATGATCCGTATACCCTGTCCGATGAAGAGGAAACCATAATCAACGAGCTGCGCGATTCTTTCCTCAACAGTCCGACCCTGCAAAAACACATCAAGTTCTTTATCGACAAAGGCGAACTCTATCGCATTGAGAACAACAACCTGATGTTCCACGCACTTGTTCCGCTTAATGAGGACGGCAGTTTTAAAGCTGTCGATTTCGGCGACGGCGTTCCCCGCAGCGGCAAGCAGATGTTCGATTATATTGATGCTGAGGTAAAGCGGCTTTACTTTGCCGAACCTTCAATGCGGAAAACCCATGAGCTTGATCTGATGTGGTATCTCTGGTGCGGACCCGATTCCCCGCTGTTCGGCAAAAACAAAATGACAACTTTCGAACGCGTTGAGATCGATGACAGTAAGTCCCACAAAGAAAAGCGCAATGCTTACTACAAATATCAGGACACTAAGGATCTTGCAATTCGAATTCTTAACGAGTTCGGCATCACGGATACGGATCGTGCCGTAATTGTCAACGGACATATTCCGGTTGAAAAAATCAACGGCGAGAATCCGATTAAAGCGGGCGGAAGCCTTATCGTCATTGACGGCGGCTTCTCAAAGTACTATCAAAAAACCACAGGTATCGCCGGCTACACCCTCGTTTATGATTCACGCGGGCTGTATATCGTTGCGCATGAACCCTTTGTAAGCTTTGAAAAAGCCATTCGTGAAAACATGGATATCCACTCAACCACCGAGGTTGAAAACATCCTTGCAACAAAGGGTCAAATGCGTGTCAGCGACTGTGACAAAGGTGTTGAACTTCGCGAACAGATTCGACAGTTGGAAATGCTGATAGCCGCTTTCGAATGCGGACTCATAAAAGAAAACAACCGCTATCGAATGGTCAAGGTGCCGCTGAATAACAGGTAACTTAAATTACAAAATACTACCCATTGGGAATGCCCAATCGGCATTCCCGAGTTTGGAAAGGAACCTCATGTTTACCAACGACAGCATTCTGCATATTGCCATGCAGCAATCTGCAATTGAGTACAATTGCGCTATCGATGCTTTTATGCAGCAGCAAAGCGTTATAACCCTGCCCTGCGCATCAACTTCCGCAAGAAAATACCTTGATGTGCCGTTTCGCTGCTCGCTCGTTTCATACGGAAAAAACGTTGTAGCTTGTGCGGAAAAAGTGCTGCATAATGAGCTCAGGCAATATCTCGACGGGCATAAGTTCTATCGTTGCCTTACAAGCCCCGCCGTTTTTGAACTGAACGAAATCCTTGTCCCTGCCGGATTAAAGGTCGGATATATGAGCGAGTATTTCCTGCCCGATGTTTCCAAAATGCAAGCTTTTTTGCCAGTTGATGACAAATTTGAATTGCGTCGGCTCGGACAAGCGGATTTTGCTTCTTTGTATCTCCCCCAATGGAGTCATGCTCTTTGCAGCGAACGCAAAGAACTTGATATTCTCGGTATGGCCGCGTATGATTTGAATACCTGCGATAAAACAACCGGTGAGCCAAAGCTTATCGGTTTAGCAGCCTGCTCCATGGATTGTGCAGACATGTGGCAAATAGGTATTGATATTCTTCCCGAATATCGCGGATTGAAACTTGCCCCCGCATTAACAAGCCGGCTTTCGGGCGAAATATTCAAATGCGGAAAGATACCGTTCTATTGCGCTTCATGGGCAAATATTCCTTCCGTCAGAAATGCTGCCGCAAGCGGGTTCCGCCCGGCGTGGACGGAGCTTTCAACTTTGCCGATACCCGAAACCGTTTAAAAGCCGTTATTTTATGCAACAATTAAAGCCGACACGGGATTTTCCCGGGTCGGCTTTTGAAAAATCAATGTGGTTTCCGAATTCCTTTGCTGAAATAAATCATTCGGATTGCTTAAATTATCATCACGCCCTGCGCCTTCTGCGTCGTCCGCCTGTGGACCGGAACGTCGAAGCTCTGCGGCGCCTGCCGCGACGTCCTCCGCCTATACGCTGCGCAAGAATGCGGATGAAGATTATTATCACAAGCAGCAGGACGAACACAAGAATCCAGAAAATGACACCGCTGCCTGCCTTACGGGACAGATATTTCGAACCGTTACTTATGTAATATCCGTTGCTTTGACTGTTAAACTGCCAGACCATCTTGTCTGTAACACCGGCTGGTATCGTATCATTTGCACCGATTTGAACAGCAACAGCCGAGCGCGTTCCGTCGCGGCTGTCCGAACAAAGGGCCATGCCGTCCGAAACAACAACATATGATGCACCATCCGTTACAAAGTCAGTCAATACATAATAAGCAGAACCGTTGCTGTCGTAAAAACGACGGTAAAGATCGATGCGCGAAGTTGTGTCCGCAGTTGCTGCAGCACGAAAAACTCCATTGTCACAGTACAGATAATGCCACTCAATACTGTTCATTGTGTATAATGTGTGATCGTAATAAACCCAAACGCTGTACTGATCGCTGCCCGGCGTGCGCTGAAAACTGAGATTGCAGTTTTTGCCGCTTCCCGGCGGAGGTGTTGATGAAATAAACGCCGTGACATGCGGTTCAATTGTTGTTTCCGATGAAGCTGCAACATCACGCATTGCAACAAGATCAACTTTTATTGGATTCTGTGCGTAAAAAAGGTATTCAACCGATCCCACAACATCGCCTGCTTTAATCGGAGCAACGGCCTTATCGGTGTTTATTTTGACAATAACGCCGGACGGATCGCTTTTTATTGCATCAAGGTACTGTTTGGAGCCTTTAATCATTAAACCGCTGAGATCAGCTGTTGCTTTCAATTTGCCGTAGTCCGAGTCAAACGGTGAAAAACCGGCCGTTTGAATTTCGAACTCTGATTGCAGCCCGAATTCCGTTACGGGCACTGCGCAATAATTCTCATATCCCCAATCATAAAGCTTTTTTGCAACTTCGTAACGATAAAATTTGCTTGTGCTGTTGTTGCTGTCACCAAATTGAACGGCAATCAGTGTAATATCATCCTTTCGGCATGCACTGATAAGGCAATAACCCGCATAGTTGGTCTCGCCTGTTTTGCCCCCGATGCAGTATTGATAAAGAAAGCTCTGATTATCGCCTGTTTTGTTTGAAATCAGTCTGTTGGAGTTTTCAAAGTGCATCCCCTGCGGATGTTGGTTCGTGGGAGCAACATCGTACTCGGCCGTGGCAATTACCTTTGCAAAAACAGGGTTTTGCAGTGCATAACGCATCAATACCGCAAAGTCATATGCCGTTGTGTAATGATTATCATCATGGCGGCCGTCAACAGTAACAAAATGCGTTGAATTCATGCCGAGTTCCGCTGCCTTTTGATTCATAAGGTCAACGAATTTCGGAATCAACTCAGACGGTTCGGTATCCTGCCCGAAAACCTCATATGAAGTCTCCATTGCAAGCGCTTTTGCGGCATCATTGCCCGAACGCATCATCAAGCCGTAAAGAATATCCATAAGCGGAATGGTTTCATTCGCTTTAAGTCCCATTAAGGAGCTTGTTGGGCCAAAGCCCGAAACCGGACGCCAGCCGAGTGTAACAACACGGTTCATGTCTTTGATGTTTTCAAGCGCAACAATCGCGGTCATAACTTTTGTTGTGCTTGCAGGGAAAGCACGCGAATAGGCATCCCGCTGATACAACAAGGCACCTGTTTCGGCTTCCATAAGCGCAATGTAGGGCGTTGACACATCCGCAAAAGCATCCTCTACTGCGACAGGAACCGGAGTTGCCTCGGGTTCATCTGTTGCGGAGGGTTCTGACGTCGGTGTCGGTGCGATTGTTGCTGTCGGTACATCCGTTGCCGTCGGCTCATCTGTTGATGCTGCAGCCGAAAACATCGGCAAAGCAAAAACAGCTGAGATAATCATTGCAAAGCTAAGAAAAACACAAAAAAAACGCTTCATCGAATTTGTATTTGATTTTCACTTCCGTTCACAGCGCAGAGAACAGAAGAATTCCTTTCAATTTAATTCGTTTTTTGGAATCCGATATGCAGCACAAATGCGCATATCATTTTCCTTCGGACATATAAAGCAATTATACCATTTAAAAAGCTTTTTGTACAGACCCAATCCGCCTTGTTTCGATATAAATTGCATGGATTCGGCAGTAATACCCGAAGCAAAGCCCCCCGCACGCTATTCCGAAGTCTATACAGGTTCTGCTTTTTTTGAACCGAGCGGATAATATTACGGCGTAAATATACCTTTTTCTGCTTGACAACGGTAAACCGGCGGCATAAAATCATGTTGCGTGTCCGACCGGCAAAAATACCGTAAATCAGCTGAGCGTTCGATTTATCTGAGCTGCGGCTCGGAATTTTCGCAAAAAGCGGATTCTTCAGCAGAATCTCTCTATCGGCGCAAGATTAAATGATGAGGAGTGTTTTAATAACCGAAATGGATTCATCTTCAGTTAATGCGGCAGCATCGTCTGCCGAAAAAGAGTATCTTTTCACAGCAATGCCTGTCAACAAAGCTGTCATTTCGCTTGCCGTTCCGACAGTTATAAGTCAGATTATAACCGTAGTTTACAACATGGCGGATACGTTTTTCATTGGCCAGATGAACGATCCGAATCAGGTTGCGGCAGCAACGATATCCATGCCCCTGTTTATATTCATGACCGCGCTTGCAAACCTTTTCGGCATCGGCGGCGCAAGCCTGATTTCACGCAGTCTCGGCATTGGAAACAGAAAAAAAGCTGCATCATGCTCTTCATTCTGCATTTGGACGGCGGCAGGTGCCGCTTTGCTCTACGGAATTGCAATACTCTTTCTTCGTCCCTGTTTGCTGCCCGTAATCGGAGCTGATTCAAAAACATGGAATTACTGTTCTGACTATATCTTTTGGACAATATGCATCGGTGCGGTGCCCACGGTTCTGAACCCCGCACTTGCGCACCTCATCCGTTCGGAAGGTTATTCGAAACAGGCAAGCCTCGGGGTTGCTTTCGGAGGTATTCTGAACATTTTGCTCGACCCGTTATTTATCTTTGTTTTTGACATGGAAATTCAAGGCGCGGCAATTGCAACCATGCTTTCGAATACGGCTGCATCCATCTATTTTATTCTGTTTATTTGTAAAAAAGGCGATGGACTCTCAATTCGCCTTTCACCCAAATGCTATACCTTAACGCAGCACATTCCGGCGGATGTGCTTTCCGTCGGCCTGCCGAGCTTTATGATTTCAATGATGGCAACGGTTTCGAACACAGCCCTCAACCGAATCATTGCCGCATATTCCACAGAGGCTGTTGCGGGAATGGGCATTGCCAAAAAAATCGATATGCTTGCGTTTGCAATGGGTCAAGGCATGTCCCAAGGCGCACTCCCGCTCATCGGATATAACTTTTCTTCCGGGAATCGCACAAGGATGAAATCTGCTCTGCGCGCGTTGCTCATTGACTGTCTTGTCGTCTCGGCTGCGGGCACCGCGCTGCTGTTTTTCGGAGCAAATGCAATAACAAAATGCTTCATTGATAACGCTGCCACCGTTCATCACGGATGTGTTTTTCTGAAGATTATCTGTTTTACTTGCCTGACAACAACTCTCAATTTCTTTGTGATAACCTTGTTTCAGGCAACAGGAAAAAAGGTTCAGCCAATTATCCTTTCCCTGCTGCGCAAGGGAATAATCGACATTCCGCTTATGATTCTGTTCAATTCGATTTGGGGTGTCGACGGCATTGCGGTTGCAATTCCGGTTTCGGATTTTATTGCCCTTGTCGTTGCATTGATTCTTGTCCTGCCCTATCTGAAGGAAATATCCGGCACGGCACTGCCGCTCGATGAAGCGGCGGGAAACTTGCCGCATCGGAACTAAATCATCATTCGCAGCATGACAAAAAGCGGAGAGGTTCACACTGAACACTCTCCGCCTTTCTCACTTGAGATAGTATTACCGGTCATGCATTCACTGTTTTAACGGCTGCATATTACGCGTCG
>ULXM01080930.1_pt1 | contig 18831 bp, 12 predicted proteins | sample 1961271 | NCBI WGS metagenome assembly ULXM01 (sample SAMEA4835838, study PRJEB28245) | human gut metagenome | biome: gut microbiome; material: fecal sample | place: Denmark | collected 2008 | reverse complement strand
CGTCGTGTCGAATGCTACGACCAATACATCAGGCACATCTTCCGGGTCGTCGCTGCAAGCTTCGAATCCGGCCTTCTCGAATTGGCTGACCATGCTTGGGGTCCCGAGCATGAAAAGCTTCTTCGCCTGCGGATAAGTCTCTTTTATATAATCGATTGCAGCAAGAGATGTCGTATACATGTTTCCCTCGTCAGCCTTGATTCCCAATCCGTCCAGCTTATGCAGATAATCTGCAACGGATTTCGTCGGGTTGTTTGTCAGGAATGAATATCCCACCCCGGCCTTCGTCATGTCCTCCAGGAATCCCGGCGTGAAAGGAAACAGACGGCTTCCCATATAAATGGTCCCGTCCATATCCAGGGCAATATGCTTGATTTTGGCAAGCTTCTCCCTGATCTCCGGCGTCAGTTCCTTGTTGTAGTCAGTTGTCATTACGATATGATTTTTTCCAAAATTCGATACGATTCGTAAAGATAATGAAAAATAATGAAACGAAGTGCAAAGATGTCCTCCGCTGGCAATGCGTCCTACGTTGCTACTTTGTACCATCTAAAACGTTTTTGCGGAACAAAACGCATTAAATTGAACACTTTGTTCCGCTTAAAACGTTTTCGCGGAACAAAATGCGGGGTACATCAGATTTTAGCCGTTTATGACGCGAGGTTCGGGAAAGGAGAAAGTGATGAGATTAGCCACGCTGCGCGTGCCTTTTCTCTGCTCCTTGCCGGAGGGGCCCTTGCACGCGTCATGAAGCTCACGGCCGGAGGCCGTGGGGCTTTTTCCTTTGAAGACCTTACAGGAGCGGACTCCTGACGGTCTTCAAAGAAAAAAGCCCGGCGCGATGCGCCGAGCTTCATGACGTTTGCGGAGAGAAGGAGATTCGAACTCCTGATACCCTTTAGGGGTATACACGCTTTCCAGGCGTGCCTCTTAAGCCACTCGAGCATCTCTCCAATAACAACCCTGTCGGCGCACGAAACGCGGAAACAGGATTGCAAATATACTAATTATCTGTAAAACTACAATGTTTTGCGTTTCAGTTTTTCCACATATATGTCGATATGCCTGAGAGCCCTCGGAATATCTATGCTCTGTGGACACTTGGGCCGGCATTGGCCGCAGCCTATACAATGATCCGCCTGGCGGACGGTCTCCACGGCCCTGTCGTAGCTGACAAGATAACGCCTCTTGAGCCTCTGGAAATGATCCTGTTCGCAACTCTGGGCGATTTCACCGGAATTCACATGGTCATTGTAATGCCTGAAAATCGTCGGGATGTCGATGCCGTAAGGACAAGGCATGCAATAGCTGCAGGCGGTACACGGCACGGTAGGGTAGTCCTCCATGAGGTTCGCCATCTCCGTCAGGAACGCTTTCTCCTCGTCATTCAACGGCTTGAAATGCGAAAACGTCTCCACATTCTCGATCAGCGGGTCCATGGACGACATGCCGCTCAGCACCGTGAGAATATTCGGATACGAACCACAGAACCTGAACGCCCATGACGCGATGGACATCTGCGGCTCACGCTCTTTCATTTTCTCCGCGATGGCAGCAGGCAGTTTCGCCAAGCGCCCTCCGAGAAGCGGCTCCATGATGGTCGTAGGAATATTGCGCTTCGCCAACTCCTCATACAGATAATCCGCATTGACATTCTCCGGAACCTTCGCATGCTCCCAATCGACATAATTCATCTCGATCTGCACGAAATCCCAATGATATTTCTCATGGAGCTCCATGAATTGGTCGAAAACCTCCTTCCTGCCATGGAAAGAAAAGCCGAGATTGCGGATACGCCCTGCCTCACGCTCCTCCAGAAGGAAATCAAGCAGGCCGTTGTTTATATACCTCTCCTCGAAACCCTCGAAACCGGAAGTCCCGATGGCATGAAGCAGATAATAATCGAAATAATCTGTACGCAATGCCTCCTGCGAATCACGATACATCTTCAGACCGGCCTCGCGTGAAAAATTATTGAAATTCGACAACTTGGTCGCAATGTAGTATGACTCACGAGGATAGCGGCTCAATGCGATACCGGCAGCCTCCTCCGACTGACCCTGCAGATAAGCCGGCGACGTATCATAATAATTGACGCCGTTCCGGTAAGCATAATCCACCATCTCATTGACAGCCTCCTGGTCGATATGGTCCTTGCCGTCCGCGCCCTTCTTCATCGGCCACCTCATGCACCCGTAGCCCAGCAACGACACCTTTTCCCCGTTTTTCGGACTCGTGCGCATCTGCATCTCAGCATCCCCGGAAACTTCGGCCCGCTTGTCAGACGAAAACGAACATCCTGTCAATGAAGTCGTTCCGACAGCCAATGCACCTGCGCCGGCTGTCTTGAGAAAATCTCTTCTATCCATAAATCCGCTCATAGCTAGTCTCTCCTATGTACTTTAAGCCCGTTGACCCGGATTGCGCTCAAAGGCCTTGACGGACAGAGGAATTCGCACGCGCCGCAACCGATGCACCTGCTCTCGTCCACCGTCGGGATTCTCAATGAATCTTTATCCGAAGGATCCTTTCTGACCATCAGGATAGCCCCTGACGGACAATGCCTTGAACAGTTTCCGCATGAAACGCCATCTCTGTTCACCACGCACAAATCCAGGTTCACCATCGCCACACCGATATGCATTGTGGTCTTCTCCTCGATGCTGTAATTCCTGATCGGTCCGGAAGGGCAGACCTGTGCGCAACGGTTGCACTCCACACGGCACCATCCGCGCTCATAAGACATCTCCGGCTGCATCAGATGCTCCAGCGACGTCGACGGACGCAGAACCCCGTTAGGACACTGTGACACACAAAGTTGGCACGCGGTGCAATGCTGGTAGAAATCCTTGACGCTCAATGCCCCGAAAGGAACCAGCGGCGTCTCACGCTCAGGCGCCTTCTTGCCGAGGACCGTAGCCAGACCGCCGTCCACCTTCTTGTCCTGTGCCTTCAGGGCCAATGATCCCAGGACCAATGCTGATGTGCCGATGAAAGCACGCCTGCCGCTGTCTTTTGCCGGAACGGACTTTTTGACTTCCTGTGCCTCAGTCTGTTTCGCTTTCCAGAAAGGCATGTATCTTATAGCTCCGTGCTTGCAGGTGTCTATGCAGTCGAAGCAATCCACGCACCTGCTGTAATCTATCTTGTGGTTGTCCACGTCAATGCACGCCGCCTTGCAATTCTTCTCGCAGAGGTGGCAATTGCCGCACTTGGAAGTGTCGAAGAACGGACGGAAAATCGCAAACCTGGAGACGAAGCTCAGGACCGTTCCCACAGGGCAGATGGTGTTGCAATACGTCCTGCCGTTGCGGACGGCCAGAAAGACCAGCACCGCGAAAGTGACAGAAGCGATGATGAATGTAGGCAAACTCCTGATCCACACCTCTTTATGCTCGAATGCAAACCCACCGGCCTTCTCGGCAATCCATGCGCAAAGATTGTTGCCCCAAAGCCATACGGGCGCGAAAAGATTCTGGGCAATGCGGCCGAACGAACTGTATGGAGCAATGAGTGCCGTAACCGCGCTGAACCCGGCTATGAGAAGAATGATGAAAATCACCAGCACGCCATATCTCAGCCATTTTTTCTCGGGCGACCAGCTGTAGGACTTCTTATGGGTCTTTCTCCAGCCCTTGAATGACCGCGCGGCGATATCCTGGAAGATTCCGAGCGGGCAAATGATTGAGCAGTAAAGTCTTCCGAAGACCAATGTCAGGAGGACCAATGCCAGGACGACGCCTGCATTCACTGCCAGGACAGCAGGCAGGAACTGGATTTTCGCCAGCCATCCGAACCATTTGGCTGCCAGGCCCGTAAAGTCCAGAAACAGAAGAGTACAGAGGATAAACACGGCTCCTGCTACAATTGTGCGAATCTTTTTCAGCATAAACTGTTATTAATTCAATATTATCAGAACTGGAGCGGGATGGCTCAATTCGAGCTTGACCTCATCCTTGTCCGCGACGTTCAATGTTGCCTTCCACCAATTGTCGAAAACCACGCCCGAAGTCTGCCATTTCAGACCTTCCGACTTGATGGTGAGAGTGTTGTCCGGCGAAAATATGGAAATCTCCCTGCCGTTCCCCACGAAAAACGAAGTGCTGGAACAGATGGCGAAAGATGTGGTCCAATCTGAAATCATGTCCACGTCCAGTTCGTGCGGAATCTCCACGCCTGCCAGCAACTCCCTCTCTTTCAGACCGTTGAGTTCCTTGGCGTATTCCATCAGATAAGCCAGGTTCCCGATGGTATGATCCTCCCTTTTTCCTCCAGCACCCAGGATATGAATCGTATCTATATCATGGTAATTCATCAGCGCGTAGCGGAAAGCCTTGTTCAGGTCATTGTAATCCTGCTCCTCCACCTGGACGATGATGCCGGCATATTTACCGCGCATGGATTTCGGCAGCGAATCCAGATCCCCGATTATGGCATCCGGTAGCCTCTCCTCTCCGAAAATCTTCACGTTGTTCCGCATAAATGCAGTCGCCGCCCCATCGCAGCAGATGACGTAATCAGCTGTGCGAATGAGATATAGAGGATATTCCTTCTTGGGGAAATCTCCGTTGCAGATGATTACCGCGCTTGCCATATCTTATTTTTTACGAATTATGCCCAAACCATGTCTTACCGGAATGATGACGGTCTCCACCCTCGGGTCGTTCGCCGCCAATTCATTGAATCTCACGATTCCCGCGGTCTGCTTGTCTTCCGGCACGTGCTCCGCGAACACCTTCCCGTCCCAAAGGACGTCGTCGGCGAGAATAAATCCTCCGCTTCGCGTCAATGCTAGCGCAAGTTCGTAGTAGTCAGCGTATTCCCTCTTGTTTGCGTCAATGAATACCAGGTCGTAGACTGTCTTCCCGTCCTGCTCCCGCAGATATTCCTTGGCGTCCCCTATGTGGAGCGAAATCTTGTCTTCCACGCCGGCGCGTGTGAATCCCTCCATTATCAGGTCTTCCATCTCGTCATTGATTTCAAGCGTGTCAATGTGTCCGTTTTCCGGCAGTCCGAGTGCCATGCAGATGGCGGAATAACCTGTGAATGTTCCGATTTCCAGCACGTTACGTGGAGAAAGCATTTTCGACAGCATATATAGAAATGCACCTTGGGTGCGTCCGGACAGCATCCTCGGGTAATTGGTTCTGATATTGGTCTGACGCTCCAGCCAGTCCAGCGCGTCATTCCTGAAAGAGCTATGAAGGTCTATGTATTTTTCCAATGGACTTTCCATCTCACTACTAATTTTTGTCGTTTCGTGCCTCGCGTGCGGGGGTGCCTCTGTTTCAGCTAATTACTAGCTGCGACCATTGCAGGCCCTCGCGCTTTTATATTCGTTACCCCCACCCTAAATCCCTCCCCTCGGGGGAGGGACTTGCCCACGCCCTATCGGGCTCTAAGTTACCTATCGGGCTTTAAGTTATTTTCAATGTTGCCTGGGTAGAGGGCTTCATTGTGAGTTTGCGTGGAGCGTAATATCTTGAATATTAGTCGTTTGATTAATTTCAGAGTTGACAAAACCCTAACTCTGAAATCAGCTATATTGCTGACTGGCAGGTGCTTATGCTCCACGCTGATAGACCTGCTTCCACTTCCTCGCGTGCGGGGGCTCCTTTGTCTCTATTACAACATTATCAGCGAGCTGGTGCGGCCCGGGGCGAAAATCCGGCAGGCCATGTCGCGGATTTCGGCGGCTGTGACCGCCTCCACCTGCCTTCTGGTCTCCTCCGAAGAAGAAACCATGCCGTAAGCCAGGAGACTTTTCCCCATGCCGAGACATTGGGCCTCCCCGTTGTCCGAACTGATGGCGAGCTGGCCCAGAAGCTGTTTCTTGGCCGCATTGAGCTTTCTGTCGGACAGTTCCGACTCCTGCAGTTTCGCCAGTTCCCTGTTTATGGCAGCCATGCATTTCTCCAGATTCTCCCTCTCGCATCCGAGCGATATGGCCAGAATTCCGGTATCCGAATACTGCGTATATGAGGTCTCCACGCCGTACACCCAGCCATGTTTTTCGCGCAACACGCTGTTCAATATCGAATTCATTGCCGGTCCGCCCAATATGTTGCTCATCAATACGGTAGCGATTCTCTCCTTCTCCTCGTAAAGCGACGGGGCGAAACCTCCGATCACCGCATTGGCCTCATGATTCCTCTTGTTCAGCACGTCGCTGAAGACATTGTCCAGAACCACGGGCTTCAGCCTGGCCTGTCCGCCGGTGGCGTCAGCATTGTCCCCGAAGAACTTGCTGAACATTTTTCGCGCGTCAGCCTCCATCTTTTTCTCGTCGATGTCGGCGACGATGGTGAACGCCATTGACTGCGGTACAAACTTGTCTTTCATGAACTTGCGCAACTCTTCCGCGGTGATGGCCTTGACCGATTTCACCGTCCCGAGTATAGGCATTGAAAGCGGATGCCCCATGAAAAGCTTCTCCTCGAAGCGGTCGTAGATGTCGTCTGCCGGGCTGTCCTTGTAAGACTTGATTTCGTCTATCACGACACCCCTTTCTGTATCGATTTCATTGTCCGGAAACATGGCCGAAGTCGCGATTTCCAGCAGCAATGACTCTGCTTTCGGCAAATCTTCTTTCAGTACCGTCGCGTGGAGCACGATTTCCTCTTTGGTCGTGTAGGCATTCAGTTCTCCGCCCAACTTGTCTAGGTAACCGTTTATCACTGAGGAACTTTTGTTTGCCGTACCCTTGAAAAGCGTATGCTCCGTAAAGTGGGCGATGCCGCTATGGAACCCTGCCTCGGACCTCGTTCCGCAACTGATGCCCAACGCGCAATAAGCTACGGCGGATCCGCCTCTCTTCACTGCATATCTGATTCCGCACCCTGCTTTCCCTGTAATCATAATATGCTGTTTATCTGGTTTTTGCGATCTTTTTAAGATCTCCCTTGAGAAAGCCGGCATTCTCCGTGCCGGTGACAGTATGTTTCTTGTAATAGAACAGCTCGTGCGTTCTCGCGTCAATGAGAATCTTCCAGCATACAGCGCCCTTGTGCGGCTCTGTCGGGGTAATCACGTAGCTGACCAATGTCCTGCTGTCGCCTGCCAGAAACAGGCTGTCCGCCACGTCTCCGCTTTCTATGTCAATGCCTTTCTGTGCAATCTTTTCACGGAATGCGGAATCCGCTGCCGGTGCGATGTCCTCTTTAGCGATGACAGCCTTGCGTCGCGCCGATTTGCTGAGAGGGGTCACGTATGAACCGATGCCGGAAAAGTTGCCCTGCAAGGATTTGGCAATGTAGCCCTGCATGATGTCCACCAGTCCCGGAAGCATCGCGGCCTCACGTCCGGAAGGAAAATCGGCAGCGCAGACAGGCATGCTCACGACCTCCACCATGTCATTGACAGTCTTGGCATTGGCCTTGCCTTTCACGATGGTGAGCATCATTATGCCCGGCTGTTCCTCCTTTTTGTATTTCACCTTCACCGGAAGCATGAAATAGTATTCCTCATTGTTTTTCAATGAGTTGAACTCGTCTACCGAACAGAATTCGAAAGGGGAGAGGCTCCAGGTGTTGTTCAGCGCCTCCTGCAATATCGGGTCAATGAAATTGGTGCCCGGCAGGACGACTTTCATTGTCCTCGTGGCGAAGTCGCTGAGCTTTTCTTTTCTGGTCGTTATCTGGGCCTGTGAAAAAGCATTGACACTCATCATCAATGCCGTCAGGAATATTGCTATTTTCTTCATCATAACACGTCTCGTTTAAGTTGCGCACGCATTGTCCGGCCTAATTGGCGTCACATGCTGCGTGATAGGAAACAAAGTTACAAAATTTATGTTTATCTTTGTAGAGAATGTCCTAATATAAACAGCTTTCAAGCTATGCCGGAAAATTCGCAATACATAGTCTCCGCGAGAAAATATCGCCCGGATTCTTTCGAGGATCTCATCGGGCAGGATAACATTGTCAAAACACTGAAGAACTCCATTGTCAGGGGAAAATTGGCGCATGCCTATCTCTTCTGCGGTCCGCGAGGCGTGGGCAAGACGAGTGCCGCCCGCATCTTCGCCAAGACCATCAACTGTTCTTCGCCGACGGCGGATATGGAGCCTTGCGGCCAATGCGAGTCCTGCGTTTCTTTCCAGGAAGGACGTTCGTATTGCATCCATGAGCTCGATGCCGCGTCCAACAATGGTGTCGAGGACATCAAGACGCTGATGGACCAGGTGCAGATTCCGCCGCAGGTGGGAAAATACAGCGTGTACATCATCGACGAGGTCCACATGCTGACCCAGTCTGCGTTCAATGCTTTCCTGAAAACGCTGGAGGAACCGCCTGCACATGCGATTTTCATCCTGGCGACCACCGAGAAGCACAAGATTCTGCCGACGATCCTGTCCAGGTGCCAGACCTACGATTTCAACCGTATCAGCATTCCGGACATAGTGAGGAATCTGCGCGACATCGCGACCAAGGAGAATATCAATATTGATGACGAGTCGCTCCACATCATCGCCCGCAAGGCTGACGGGGCAATGCGTGACGCGCTCACGATTTTCGACCAGACGGTGGCGTTTTGCGGTTCCGACGTGAAGTACGAGGACGTCATCAGAAATCTCAATGTCCTGGACTACGAGCATTGCTTCCACCTTACTGATGCAATGCTTGCAAATGATTATGGTTCAGCGCTTCTGGAGTTCGACAATGTGTTGTCCAAGGGGTTCAATGCCCTGTATTTCGTGGCTTCGCTCAGCTCTCATTTCAGAAATCTGATGGTGGCGAAGAATGGTGCTTTGGACGCTTTGCTGGAATTCCCGGATTCATTGAAACTGAAATATAAGGAGCAGGCGGACCGCTGTCCGATCCAGTTCCTGTACGATGCGCTTTCCGTGACCTCCCAGTGCGAGTCCGGTTACAAGGAGAGCATAAATCCGCGTCTGCATATCGAGTTCGCGTTGATGAAACTTTGCTTCCTTACTGGAGGACCTGTTTCATTGCGTCCGGCGGCTCCTGTTACGGCTCCTCAGGCTGCACCTCAATCTGCGCCGAGGACAGCACCTCAGCCAGCGCCGAGACCTCAGCCCCAGCCAGAACCGGCTCAGCCTGATACGGCTCCAGCCAAGCCTGTCAATGTTGCAGAAACGCCTGTAGTACAGCCTGTTGCTGAAACGGCTGCCGCTCCGGAGACACCGGCGGCATCGGAAACTCCGGCTGAAACGGCTGCTCCGGCACGTCGGAAAAGGACTTCCAAGTCGGCGGCTCTTTCTCTGGATGCGATAAAGGAAGAATCCAAGGCGGCCTCGTCGGAAGTTGCTGACAGCAGTCTTTCTGACAGGATACCTGAAAATGCAGAGATTACCGGACATTGGCAGAAATTGCCTGAACAATACCGTTCCCGTCCGCGCCTTTATTCGACATTGGCCACTACCAAGCTGAATGTCAAGGAGATGGATGGCTACAAGCTGCTGGAATTCTATGTCATGAACCTGGCGCAGAAGACTTGGGTAGAGCAGGAATTGCTCCGCGAACTGGAGGACAAGCTTCAGAAGTCATTGGGTACCAAGCGGGTAAGATTGGCTGTGGAGGTCATTCCGGAAGAAAAAGTCGAAAAGAAAATTTATATGCCTGAGGATAAGGCGAAAGCCATGATGGCAGGTAATGAAGAAATCAGGAATCTGGTGAAAGACCTGGATTTGGATGTGAAATAATAAAACGAAGGGAAAATGAAACTCCGTTGCGAAAATCTTGTTAAGAAATATGGTGTAAGGACTGTCGTCAAGGGCGTGTCCATGGAAGTTGAGCAGGGCGAAATCGTCGGATTCCTCGGTCCTAATGGAGCAGGTAAGACTACGAGTTTCTATATGATTACAGGTCAGGTGGTTCCGAACGGCGGAAGAATCTACCTGGATGATGAGGACATCACGGATCTTCCTATGTACAAGAGGTCTCTCAAGGGAGTGGGCTATCTTCCGCAGGAGGCTTCCGTGTTCAGGAAGATGTCTGTAGAGGACAATATCATGTCAGTCATGGAACTTTCCGACATGACCAAGGAGGAACGCCGTGACCGTCTGGAGTCGCTTATCGACGAATTCAACCTTTCCAAGGTGCGCAAGAGTCTGGGAATCCAGCTGTCAGGAGGTGAGCGTCGCCGTTGTGAAATCGCCAGGGCGCTTTCCATTGACCCTAAATTCATTCTTCTCGATGAGCCTTTCGCGGGTGTGGACCCGATTGCCGTGGAGGATATCCAGTATATCATTGCGAAGCTGAAGTACAAGAACATCGGCGTGATTATCACGGACCACAATGTGGGTGAGACCATGGCGATCATTGACCGTGCCTATCTTCTTTATGAGGGTACGATTCTCCAGTCCGGCACGCCGGAGAAACTCGCGAATGACGAGGATGTCCGCACAAAGTACCTCAGTTCCGGATTTATCCTGAAGCGTTCACCGGCCGTAGAAAAGGCCCGCCGCGAACATGCCGAGATCATGGCTGCCCGCGCTGCCGCTGCCGAGAAACTCTAGCGTACGATTTCCACTTTGTCTCCGCAGTCGTATATTGCATCCTTGTCCATGTACGTCACGGTGGACGGAACATGCACCTTCCTGAGGTTCAAGCACTTCTCCACGGCATAGGCCTCGATTCTCTCTGTCCCTTCCGCGAAAACTATCTCCTCCACGTTTTCCAGGCGGCAGATGAAATTCTTTTCTATTACCTTGACCGGCTTGAGTTCCAGTCTGGTTATCGCGGGCGGGATAAAGTGCGGCGCATCGTTACCTGTATTGTATAACACATTCTTGTATGCAGTCAGGAACTTGTTGGCGGGATCGACATTGATTTCGCGGAGGGTACTGAAGTTGCTGCCCAGATAAACCGTGTTCTCTCCGACACTCTCCACATTGCTGCCCAGATACAGCTTGTCATATGATCCGTTGACCTTTTTGACAGGGCAGAAAGACGTGATTCTGAAGCCGTTGATGCTGAACGGCACCAGCACATAATCGAGTCCGGAGTCCTTCACCTCTGCAACATTGAGCCTGCCCTCCTCGAAATTATACGCGAACTTCCCGTCCTCGAAGAGATTGAAATCCGCCCTGACAGGCTGGAGCACATCGCGATATTTCCCGGTATCATCCATTTTGTAGTCAATGCCGTTTGTCGGGTCGCTGACGTGCCACTCTTTGTCCACATATGCGTAGTTCCAGGCATGGCCGCCGACCCCGACGAGCCAACCGTTCACGCACATTGCCGGAATATCCTGGCTCTGGCACATTATCTTGAACAGGTTAGCATAACCCTGACAGACGCAGACCTTATGGATGAACACGTCATAAGGGTCGAGATAAATGGTCTCATTTCCGCTGCCGTATCTGACATTCTTCACGATCCAATTGAAAATATTGTCGTATGTCTGAATCGTGCTGCCCGCTTTCAAGTTGTTGTCAATGAATTGCTTGATCTCGGCAAACTGCTTCTCCGTAATCTTCGTTTCTCCCGGAGTCAATGTCTTTGCAGGGTCCACTGCCGTCAACAATTCGCGCAGCGCGAGTGCCCCGTCTGCCGGCAGCCGCCTAGCCCCGTCATCCTCCGGAAAGTCAATGCCGGTCGGCGGCTCCTTGTCCGGAATCCGTTCACTGCCGTTCTCTTTTCCGCATGACGCGAATCCCAGGACTGCTATCAATGTTATAATTAGTACCTTATTGTTCATATGTCTTTCGTTTGCAGCGGCAAATGTAATATTATTTCATTGTCATTGATGCGAATAATTCCTATCTTAGCGAGAAATCGCTAGAAAAATGAAAAAGATATTAGCAGTATTGACATTGACCTTTATCGCGACGGCGTCATTGGCGCAGACGGGGACTTGGAGCGGCAGGTTGGACGTTTCCGGCACGACGCTTTCGCTAGTTTTTCACATTGGCGACAGCACCGCCACTCTTGACGTGCCCGACCAGGGCGCGGAGGCGATACCGGTGTCAGTAAAACGCTCCGCTTTCGGTTCCATTGAACTGGAAGTTCCGTCCATAAATGCTTCGTACAAAGGACTTTGGACTGGAAAACTCATCACCGGGACATTTACGCAGAACGGAATGTCGTTTTCATTACCGTTGACACCCGGGGCCCCGATTCTGAGGCGTCCCCAGACCCCTGTCGGGCCATTTGCCTATGTCAATGCCGATGTTTCGTTTTCCAATGGTGATGCTGTTCTGAAAGGGACATTGACAATGCCGGAGAACTGTACCCGCCAGACTCCTGTGCTCCTCATGGTTACCGGAAGCGGTCTGCAGAATCGCGACGAGGAAATGTTTGGTCATAAGCCGTTTGCAGTGATTGCCGACGCGTTTGCCAATGCCGGGATCGCGACATTGAGATATGATGACAGGGGATTCGGCGAGTCTACAGGAGATGTTGTTTCCTGTACTACGGAGGACTTGAAGAATGATGCTCTAGCCGGGATTGGTCTTCTGAGAGAGAAGTTTGACCATGTCGGAGTGCTCGGACACAGCGAAGGCGGAAGCATTGCGCTGATGTTGGCTGCGGAAGGCAAGGCTGATTTCGTGATTAGCCTGGCAGGCATGGTGGCCTCCGGTTCCGAAACGCTTCTGGACCAGAACCGTCGAGCGCTCCAGATGGCCGGGATGCCTGAATCCGAAATCAACAACTATTGCAGATTTCTTGCTGACGCCTACGCGGCTGTTGTCAATGATATGCCGTTACCGTCTCCTGACAACTACTGTCTCCCTGCCGGGCTCAAGCAGAATGCGTTCATGCTAAGTACTTCATTGAAAACTCCTTACATGAAATATTTCTTGGGGATGAATGTGTCGGATATCTTAGGCTCGGTCAAATGTCCGGTAATGGCTCTCAATGGCACCAAGGATACCCAGGTAGACTGCAATCGCAACCTGTCACTTCTTCGCCAAGGCCTTTCCGGAGGCTATACTTTTGCTGATGAATCTTCGGTCAATGTTGTCAAGGCCGAAATCGGGCTGAACCATCTGTTCCAGCACTGCCGGACCGGTGAAATGTCAGAGTACAAAGAAATCGAAGAAACCTTCTCCCCGGATGTTCTCACCGAAATGATAACCTGGCTACATCTCCGCTTATCGCAAAATTGATTAAGTAATCCTTAAAAAACTTGGTAAAAGTTCTGAAAACAGGACACAGCTGTCTGATGGAATTCTGCTTGCGAGGGCTACCTGGCGGGATGCGGCCACGGCTGGATTTGTAACCTATTGATAATCAGATGTCATTTTAATAGTAGCGTGGGAATGCGGCCTATTTTTGGCTACGTTTCCACGCTCTATTTTGTAACTAGTTGAATATCAATGTCTCCCTAAACGGAGTGTGGCCGCGTCCCGCCAGCTGCGTGGATGACCACCCTTCGGGGCTCTGAGCGATTCCTGCTTTTGTACCGAATCCACGTCTTCAAAAGAGTAGCAGGGCAAAAATGGAGGAGCGTTTTACCCGATATTCACGTAGTCGCGGATGTCCTGCGGGGATACCGGGTTGCTGCCCAGGATCAGCAGGCGTTCTACAACGTTGCGCAGTTCACGGATATTTCCCGTCCAGCTTTTTTCCTGGAGCATCTTGATGGCTTCCGGAGAAAAATCCTTCTTAGGCATACCGGATTCTGTGCTCACCTGGTCGTTGAAGTACTTGACCAGCAGCGGAATATCGTCACGTCTTTCGTCCAGTGACGGCACGTGGAGGACGATTACGCTCAATCTGTGATAAAGGTCCTCCCTGAATGTGCCCTTCTCGATTTCCGCTTTCAAATCCTTGTTCGTGGCAGCCAGAACCCTGACATCCACGATGATATCCTTGTCGCTGCCGACACGTGAAAGTTTCTTTTCCTGCAATACGCGCAGCACTTTCGCCTGGGCCGCGAGGCTCATGTCGCCTATTTCATCCAGGAACAATGTACCGCCGTCGGCCTGTTCGAATTTTCCTTTATGCTGTTTGATTGCAGATGTGAATGCACCCTTTTCATGTCCGAAAAGTTCACTTTCGATGAGTTCTGACGGGATGGCCGCGCAGTTGACCTCGATGTAAGGCATGGCGCTGCGGTTGCTCTGCTGATGCAGACTCCTGGCTACCAGCTCCTTACCGGAACCATTAGGTCCTGTAATCAATACACGGGCATCAGTCGGCGCCACTTTCTCTATCATCTCCTTCAGATGCTTTATCGGTGCGGATTCGCCTATCATCTGCTGCCCGAACACTTTCTTCTTCAGATTGGTGTTTTCGGTGATGATCTGCGTGCGCTCCGTCGCGTTCTTGATGGTGATCAGTATCCGGTTGAGGTCCAGCGGCTTCTGGATGAAATCAAAAGCGCCTTTCTTTATGCATTCTACGGCCGTTTCAATGTCGCCGTGTCCGGAAATCATGATGATTGCGGAGTCAATGCCGTCCTTGCGGAGCTTTTCCAGCACTTCCGTACCCTCCATGTTGGGCATCTTGATGTCGCAGAAAATCACGTCATAACGTTCCTTCTCCGCCATCTCGATGGCCGTAGGACCATCTTCAGCCACTTCCACATTATATCCTTCATCTGACAGGATCTCGCTCAATGAGTTCCTGATAGCTCTTTCGTCATCAACAATCAATATTTTCATCTCACTACTAATTATATTCTTGTGCCTCGCGTGCGGGATACCATTGTTTCAGTCTGTTGCTGACCAAGACTATTGTAGGCCCACGCGCTTTTATATTCGTTACCCTCTCCCTAAATCCCTCCCCTCGGGGGAGGGACTTGCCCACGCCCTATCGGGCTCCAAGTTACCTATCGGGCTTTAAGTTGCTGTCAATGCTGCCCGAGTGGAGGGCTTCATTGTGAGCTTGCGTGGAGCGTAAGGTATTGAATGTCAGCTGTTTGACTAATTTAAGAGTTGACGAAACTTTAACTCTGAAATCAGCTATATTGCTGACTGACAGGCGTTTGTGCTCCACACTAACCTCTTTCCTGCTCCCGTGCGTGAGGAGTTAACTCTGTCTTCCGCATGTTCTGAACCAACGGCCCACGCGCGGGAGTACAATATAGCAAATATTGTTCTAAAGTGGTCGGACTGTCAGGATTTCGCGATATTCTTCGGGAATCGTATCGTGAAGCAGGCCCCCTGGATGGAGAACGACCGGCTGTACAAAATCTCTCCGCCGCAGCGTTCCAGGATATTGCGGCAAATCGCAAGACCCAGTCCCGTTCCGCTGCTCTTCGTGGTGAAATTCGGCGTGAACAGCCTGTTGCGGTTCTCATCCTTGATGCCGGGCCCGTTGTCCTCCACCACGATATCATAGAACCCTTCCTTGGAACTGTTTCTGACAGAAAGGATTATCTGTCCATGCTTCGGCTCGCGCCCGGCCTCCATGTCCTCCGTCTGCTGGTTCTCGATAGCCTGCACGGCATTGGTCAGCAGGTTCACGAACACGCGGATCAGCTGCGGCTTAGGCCCCATTACCAGCGCATCCTTCAGTCCGAAATACTGGAAAGTGATATTGTCCTTGTCGTCGAACATTGAAATCTGGTCGGACGCCATGCGGTCCAGGTCGATAGGCACCATCTCCTCGGTATAGAGTTTTGCAAATGTCGAGAATTCATTGGCCGTATCGGTCAGGACCTCGATGCTGTCGAGCACCAGCCTGGATATGTCGTCGAACTTCGTCTCCCAGCTCGGATCGTTCTTGCTCTTCAGGCGTATCAGCCTCTGTATCTGCAACTTCATCGGTGTCAGCGGGTTCTTGATTTCATGCGCCACCTGACGCGCCATTTCGCTCCAGGCCCTCTCCCGCTCTACCTGCGCCACCTGTTTGCTGGACTCGGAAAGGTCATGTACCATCAGGTTGTATGCCCTCACAAGTCCGGAAATTTCATCCTCCTTATCGTAAATGATGTATTCCAATCCCGCAGTCCTGGCATATACCATCTTGCGTCCCATCTCAATGATCGGGCGGAACATCTTGTCCACCACTCTTGTCGTGAAGAAACGCGTGATAATCAACAAGATGAAGAACACCGTCATCACGAATACGGAGTGGAATATCGCATCTGCCTTGAACGAAAGTCCGGAATCAGTATATGGTGCGCTCAAGATTGCCATGACCTTGCCCTCATCATTGAAAATGGGCGCGTACATGGTGTAGAAACTCTTGCCGCCGAGACTCTCCTTGTGGATGTAGTACCTCTTGTTGTTATACATGATGTTCCGGTACGCCTCATCATTGGTCCTGGAACCGATAATCATGTTTTCGAAAATCTCAGGCGCCGTGGTGTTGAACACTTTGCCGCCCGGACTGTACAGCGTTATGTCCGACCTGGTGTAGTCTCCGATATTGTCGATAATGGCTGACACCTCGTTAGCCGGCATATCCCTGTATGAATGCAGCGCCCTCGTCTTGTTCTCCATAAGTGACTGGATAGTAGAGATTTTGCTGCTCATGAGCCTCATTACGTTGGCATCATTGCGCTTGTAGACGAAGAACACCATGATGACGCTCATCGTGACCAATGTCATGAGCATGGACAGGAAAAGCACCGTGTTCACTCTGGATTTGTAATAGTTCTTCTCGAAATCGCCGCGCCTTTTCCTTCGCAGGCAGCAGAGGCTGATCCAGAAATACGTCAGCAGGCAGACGATGCTCGCCGACAATATGTATTGCAATATGCTGATTCTCGGACGGGACAATATCACCACTTCTTCCGGCGAAACATGGTTGAAGAAATGGACGTATGAACCTGACGCTATCCTGTTGTGGTCAGGGTCACGACCGTCCTCCTTGAACTGTCCTGACAATATCGTCGGGTACGGGTAGTCTCCCTTATAGCTGACCAGTTTTCCGTCAATGTATTTGGCGTACGAATACAGCGGCGGTATCGTCACGGAACCCGGTGTCCCTGAATCCAATATGAAAGAGTATCCACGTTCTTCACGGTCTGCCTTGGAATTTATGCCGAGCAGCATTCTCACTGACCCCTTGTCAGGAGTATAGTACACGAACATGCCTGCATATTGCGCCCTTCCGTTCATGTTCCGGCTGTACCGGAATCTGGAATCGGAAGCAATCGGCTTTCCGTTCAGGATTCTCTCGTCAATGAATTTCAGCATCTGAGGATCAGAGGTCTTGTCCTTGTAGATGTAGAGGCTCACATCATAATCCTTCGATATGCGGCTCATGTAAGTCTCTGTGATTCTGTTTAATATCACCCTGTAGTCCCTGGTCGTGAAGATGACTTCCGGTATGGAATTGTCAGATTCTATGACCTTTTCGATGCCTCGCAGCTGCAGCTCCAGCCCGAGGTCCCTGTCTATTGACAGGCGGTTCATCCATATTTCCTCGCGGCTGAACTCCTTTTCGCGCCCCAGAATCGAGAACATGCTCATGAAATATACGGCGCAGAAAACCGAAAATGCAGTACGTCCGAATCTGGATGCCATGTTGTATTTCAATCCCGTGAGCCTGTGGACCGGCACGCGGATCATCTGCAGCCCCATCGGAATCACAGATATGAGAGTCAGGTACGATACATATATATACAATGTGTATCGTACCAGCTGTGTGATTTTATAGAGCTCCAGTCCAATGTTCGAGTTGAGTATGAGGCTGCGGAAAGTGAACGTTATGTAGACCAGCAGCAGTATGCAGAACGCGACAGTGGCGCCTATCATGAATGAGGCCCTGTGCCTGGTGTTTTTCTCGAAGACATATTCCAGAATGTCTCTCCTTACCATGTAGGTCGAGAAGAAAAGCAATATCAGCCAGAGGTTTATGATCAATACGGCGCCGAGGGAATAAAGCATCGGCCCGTCCGCGTAAATCGTAGGCGAGAAGAGGGAAGACGACCCCTGCATCCCATATCCGAAAAGGTAAAATGCCAGAAATATCAATGTCAATGCTACGACTGCCAATCGCAATACCTTGCGGCTGCGGTTGAAATGCAGGTAGAGCATTATTCCCAATATCATGAAAGTCACTGAGACCCAGACCATTGTAGTGTCAGGAAGAATCGGCATTACCCTGGTGGTCTCCTGTATGATTTTCATCAGCGGATAGCCGTTCACGGAAATGACCGAGCCGCCGCTGTAGCTTATCGGCTGCAATGAGAATCTGTCCGAGAGCCTGAATTTCGGGTTGACCCCGTTTATTGACCTGGAATCCAATGTGTTCCTGATTTCAAGTCCTCCGATTATGCGGCTGCCTCCTTTCCCGAAGAGCGCTTTCACCAGGTACCATTTCGGCCCGATGTTCATGAACTTGACCGTAGTGTCTGCTTCCGCGAGAGGTGAAATCAGGTTGTAACGCAGGTTTGCAAACCGCTGCACCACCATGCGGTCCGCGATATCGTCATTGTCCAATGAAAACTGGTTGCACCATGACTGCAGGGAGTCGCCGGCATAGCGGTACACGACCATGTCCTCAGGAATCCCTTTCAGGTTCAGCCAATCTGCGGGCGATGTGGCCAGCGCGGTGTTCATGTATGATTCCAGCTTGTCGAACCGCTTGTTTACCGCGCTCGTGAATCGTTTGGCGGCGAAATCCGAAAAGTCCGACCTCCTGTTCAGGAATATGTTGGCAATGATGCTCAATGCCGCTATCGCGAAGAACAGCAGACCGGCGTTCTTGCCCGTCAATGAACGGAAGAATTTTCGTACTTTACTATGTTTCAATGTTTTGGACATGTTCTGCTATTCGTGGTGATAAGGCTCGCCCTTTATGATGGTGAATGCCCGGTAGAGCTGTTCTGCGAAAATCGTCCTGACCATCTGGTGGGAGAAAGTCATTTTCGAAAGCGACATCTTCGAGTCTGCCCTGTCATAGACTTTCTGTGAGAAGCCGTATGCCCCTCCGATGACGAATGCAATATTTCTGCCGCTGCAGG
>ULXM01067474.1_pt1 | contig 18854 bp, 14 predicted proteins | sample 1961271 | NCBI WGS metagenome assembly ULXM01 (sample SAMEA4835838, study PRJEB28245) | human gut metagenome | biome: gut microbiome; material: fecal sample | place: Denmark | collected 2008 | reverse complement strand
CCTGCTGTGATACGGCAGACGGTGTATTCTCAGCCGCACAGGCGGTAAACAGGACGGCTGTAACGGCTAAGGCGATGAGTGCTATCTTCTTTTTCATATTTTCCTCCGTGTCAGTTGAATATGTAGTATTTGCCGATTTCGTTATAAGTACGCATAAAACGTGAGCTTCCTGAGTAACCCTCGTTTATAAGTATCTTTTCAATTGCGGGGTCAAATATATACGTTGTGCCTTTTATATCAATCTCTGCCCAGCTATGTTCGCCGGCACCTCCGGCGGGATTTGTGTGATACCCGTATATCATACGGGTGTCAAAGCCAAGCGAACGTGTCATATATTTGAATGCAGAGGTAAAATCATAACATACGCCATACTTGTTATCAATTATAAAGCAGGCGTAAAGCTGTTCGGTATACTGCTTTTTGCTTTGAGGTATAAGCAGAGTTCTTTCTATATAACTCGATTGCATAAGATAATCGTATACGGCTCTCAGCTTTTGTTTATCGCTCATATTCTTTGTGATTATCTTGTCGAGTATCGGCTGTATTTTTTCGTCAAGCGGTTCATATCCCGATGAGATATATTTACCTTTCTTTATCGGGGTCTGCTTATTTGCCGTTGTAATTGCCGCAGGGACGGTCGTTTCGGGCGGCGGTGTTGTGGTTGTCGTTGTCCGGATAACGGTTTTTTCGCTGCTGAGATAATCGCAGTGAATAAATCTGCCGTTTTCCAGCTTATAATAATCAGTGTCGGTTACCGCTACTACCTTTACCTTATCGTTTATCATATATAAATCGGCGGTTGGAGCTCCGAGATATGCCTTTGTCCTGCTGTATACCGATGTATTGAGGTACATTTCTGCGGATTTTTTTGTTTCCTTCCATTTCGGCTCTGCCGTTGTGGCAGGAGTTGAAGCAACGGTTGTCAAAACAGCGGTTGTTTCTTTTGCTTTTGTTGTTGTGACGGCGGTTGTAACGCTGACGGTGGCAGGAAGCGTGCTTTCCTCATATATTGTACCGCTTGTTGCGGCGGCTGAGGAGGAAGAGCCGGTTTCGCTTTGGTTGCCGTCAATATAAGCTACTCCCTCGGCTGAGCAGGCTGTGACGGAAAGAATGACCGACACGGCAAGAATTATCGCCGCTTTTTCATTTGTTGATCTTTTCATTTTACCCTCTTGTTTTATCTGCGTATTATGAGATATTGTACTTGTATTTTAACACAAGGGCTTCGAATAGTCAACGGTATGTGTTACAAAAATCAACGGTACGAAATCCGATATATGCTACACTTTAGATAAATGAACTGTTTATTTTATGTTTTCAGATCGTTTATATTCATTACGGAGGCTCAGATGGTTAAATTCGGAGAAAGAGTAAAGCAGTTAAGGCTAAGTGCAGGCATGACGCAGGAACAGCTGGCTGAAAGGATATGGGTGACAAAAGCGGCAATAAGCAATTATGAATTGTCGGAGCGTAACCCTTCTCCCGAAACGATAATCAAAATAGCCGGAGTATTCGGTGTTACGACAGACTATCTGTTAGGGCTTGAGGATAAGAGAAGCCGAACACTTGATATAAGCGGACTTTGCGAGGAGGATATACGCTTTTTGCAGTCTGCGGCGGCTCTGCTGAAAAAGAAAAACGCAGTGAAAAAATCCGTTGCAGAACGTTGACAGCCGCTGTATTACGATGTATAATAGCTATATTGTACATTAAACAGATAGAAACGGTAGACTTAAAGGAGCGACTTATGGCAATAAGCATAACCGAAGCATCGGAGCTTAAAAGGGCGGTACTTGACAATTTCGGCGTAACGCTGCATTTTCACGATGGCTGCGGAGGACAGTATTTTACGCTGGACGAGAGAAACGATGAGATAAAGCGGTTTATTGAGAGCTACTTCGACAAAAAGGGAATGACCGTTACATTTATAGCAAGGGGAACACAGTTCTCTGTAGGAGGTAACAATGCTTGACCGGTTTTCAAGAACACAGCTTGTTTTCGGTAAAGAGGCAATGGACAGGCTGAAAGGCTCTCGTGTTGCGGTATTCGGCGTAGGCGGAGTAGGCGGTTATACTGTTGAGGCGCTTGCACGCTCGGGAGTGGGAGCGATCGATATTATAGACGATGATAAGGTGTGTCTTACCAATATAAACCGTCAGATAATAGCTACAACAAAGACGGTCGGTAAGTACAAGGTCGATGTTGCAAAGGAGCGAATTGAGGAAATAAACCCCGACTGCAAGGTGACAGCTTTCAGAACCTTCTATATGCCTGAAACGGCGGACCGGTTTGACTTTACTCAGTACGACTATGTAGTTGACGCAATAGATACGGTTACGGGAAAAATAGCACTTATTGAAAATGCAAATAAAGCAGGAACGCCCATTATAAGCTCTATGGGAGCGGGAAACAAGGTCGATCCTACGGCATTTGAGGTTGCGGATATATATAAGACCTCTGTGTGTCCTCTTGCAAGGGTAATGCGCTATGAGCTTAAACGCAGAGGAATAAAGAGGCTCAAGGTGGTATACTCAAAGGAAAAGCCGATACCGCCCATTGCTGACGAAGATCCGAACGGTGAAAACGGTTGTCTTTCTAAGGCGGATAAGGTGCCGGGAAAAAGACAGGTGCCGGGAAGTACTGCCTTTGTACCGTCTGTGGCAGGACTTATTATCGCTGGGGAAGTTATAAAGGATATAATAGGGTATAAAGCGGCGGACGAAATCAGATAATATGCGGATGAAGTGTCTTGGAAGGGTTGGTACGGGCGAGGGTTGGTATGACAATCCCTCCGTCTTGACGGCAGAAAAGTTTGCAGCATAAAAAGGCGGATATGCTGCAAGCAAACGCAATAAAGCAACAGTTTGTGCCTTGCCGTCAATCCACCTCCCTTTGACAAGGGAGGCAAGGGTGATAGTGCTTTTCGAGGGATAGTGCGCTTTTTTAAAGTTCACCGTCAGTGTAGTTGTACCGTATACTCACGAAAATATTAGTGCCTCGTCGGTACGGAAAGTGTTTTAAGCGGTGTTGGTAATACATTTCATTATACTGTTTTAATAATCGGTTTTTCGACAGTCTGAAAGACACTTCATTTTTCTTGACCTTGCGGGGAAATTGTGATATATTATCACTGTAAATGCAGATAATAAGGCAAAGGAGTGTTGCTCAAAATGGGTGAAAATCAGGCGGAATATGATATAGCGATAATCGGAACGGGGCCTGCGGGCATTTCGGCGGCTATCAATGCAAGAATACGCAACAAGAGCTTTATACTTTTCGGAAATGCCGACCTCAGCGCAAAGGTCGAACGCTCGCATATAATATCGAATTATCCTGCTCTGCCCGAAATAAGCGGCAGTGAGCTGAACAGGAGATTCGCCGCTCACCTTGAGCAGATGGATATAGAGATAACCTGCGAGCGTATTACCGGAGTGTATAATATCGGCAGGTATTTTATGCTCCTTGCAGGGCAGAAGGAATATAAGGCGGACGCTGTCATTCTGGCGACGGGCGCACAGACCGTAAACGAAATAAAGGGCGAGCGTGAGCTTCTCGGCAAGGGCGTAAGCTATTGCGCCACCTGTGACGGAAATTTCTATAAAGGGAAAACGATAGTCGTTATCAGCGATAACAAGGAGAGCGAAGAAGAAGTGGATTTTCTGGCGGAGCTTGCAGAGAAGGTTTATTTCTGTCCGTCATATAAGACGGATTATTCGAGAGAAAATGTTATCAGATTACCCGGCTTTGTCAAAAGCGTAAACGGAGAGCGTCACGCAGACGGGATAACGCTTTCTGACGGGAGTATAATTGCCGTTGACGGAGTGTTCTTTCTGAAGCAGACGGTTTCGGCGGATGTACTGCTTGACGGGCTTGAGATGAATAACGGCAGTGTTGCGGTAAATCGTGATATGTCAACAAGCGTAAAAGGGTGCTTTGCCTGCGGAGATTGCACAGGCAGACCGTATCAGATAGCTAAGGCTGTCGGAGAGGGGAATGTTGCACTTCACAGTGCGGTGGCGTATCTGGCGGAAAACAAGGGTAAAAAAGAATAATAAAAACAGCAGCAACGGTACGGTGATTAGTAGCGTTGCTGCTGTTTGTTATTACTGCTGTGCTTCAAGGTTTGCTTTCAGCTTGTCGGAATATTCACGGATGACCTTGCGGTCCGACTCGTTTACAATCTTATAAGTCGTCCTTGAATAGAAATGGCTGTCGGTATCCCATATAACAGGAACGATGCCAAGCTCGGTCAGCTTTCCGAGTACAATCGACAGGCACTCGGAGGAATCGGTGTGAGTTGCGTCCTTTGCCATATTGCTTGCGGTATAGGTCGATGTCGTTTCTCCCATAAATACGGGGATGTCATTATCCAGAAAAGCCTTTTTCAGCTCGGCACACTGGCTGTCGATATATTTAAGCCATTCCTCGCCGCCTATTTTATTCGCCCAGTACATAGAGTTGTCGACATAGTGGACAGACACCATAAGCCTGTCGTTTACCATATCCTCAGGCATTTGAAATCTCGAAGAAGTCGTTTTATCTATGTTTGTCCAGTAGCCCGAAACGATAAGCACACGCTGTGCGTTATATCCGCCTGTGCCTCTTACCGCATCGACAAATGCCTGATTGAGCGTGTTGGTCATCTTGTAAGCATTGGTTTCGGACTGTTCCTTGAGATTACCGCTTGAATCAAACTGATTGCCGCCGAGATATTCGTTATAGCCCTCGAAAACGAGTGTGTATGGATAATCCGCAAAATACTCGGCTATCTGCGTCCACAGATGAGTGAATATCTCCTTGCACTTGTCAAGGTCGTTTCTTCTTATGATAAATTCGTCGAAGTGGTGGATATTTATAACGGAATATACGCCTGCCTTTTCGCAGTAATCAACAATCTCCTTAACTCTTTTAAGGTATTCCTTGTTTATCGTATATGTATTGTCATTTTCCATCATATTGCCCCAGAACACAGGAATACGAACTGTGTTGAAGCCTTCCGCCTTCATACCGTCTATTATTTCCTGCGTGGTAACATCCGCTCCCCAGCAGGTTTCATAATCCTGCGGTTCGTTTCCGCCGACAACGGGAATCCATTCATACGTTATCTTTTCACAATCGGTCGCTTCATATGCTTCCATCGTGTTGCCGAGGCTTATGCCGAGCCCCATTTTTTCAGCCATTTCGGTTGCTGTGATTATCTCATAGCGTGATGAAGTATCACTGCTTTCGTTATCCGAAATACCGCTCTGAGCGTCCGACACCGGCTGACTTTCCGTTCCCGATGTGACATTTCCGGCACAGCCTGTCAGCAAAAGTGCCGTTACCGTAAGTATTGCCGTTAATCTCTTCTTCATAAGAATACCTCTTTAGCAAAAAGAGCCGTTACATAAATCTATGCAACGGCTCCCGAGTGTTTATGGTTTATTTTGCGTAATCTATAGCTCTGCTTTCTCTTATCAGATGTACCTTTATCTGACCGGGATATTCCATCTCGTTCTCGATACGCTGAGAAATTTCTCTTGCAAGAACTATCATCTTATCATCGTCAACCTGTTCGGGCTTTATCATGATTCTTACTTCACGGCCTGCCTGAATAGCGAATGACTTTTCAACACCATTGTAAGAGCTGCATATCTCTTCGAGCTTCTGCAGACGCTTGATGTAGTTTTCGTAATTTTCGCTTCTTGCGGCGGGACGTGCGGCACTTATTGCGTCGGCTGCCTGTACAAGAGCGGCAATAACAGAGTGTATCTCAACATCGCCGTGGTGAGCCTCGATAGCGTGGATAACTTCAGGGCTTTCCTTATACTTACGGCAGACATCGACACCTATCTGAACGTGTGAGCCTTCAATCTCGTGGTTAAGAGCCTTGCCTATATCGTGCAGAAGACCTGCTCTTCTTGCAAGAGTTGCGTCAACGCCAAGCTCGCTTGCCATTATGCCTGCAAGGTGAGCGACCTCTATTGAGTGGTTAAGTACGTTCTGACGGTAAGAGGTACGGTAGTAAAGGCGGCCGATAAGCCTTACAAGCTCGTGGTGCAGGCCGTTGACGTTGGTTTCCATAACGGCACGCTCGCCCTCCTGCTTGATTTTAAGCTCGACCTCACGTCTTGCCTTTTCTACTGTTTCTTCAATTCTCGTGGGATGGATACGTCCGTCCTGAATGAGTTTTTCAAGCGCTATTCTTGCTATCTCACGTCTTACATGGTCATGGCAGGAAAGCGTTATAGCCTCGGGGGTATCGTCAATGATAAGGTCAACACCTGTGAGCTGTTCAAGCGCACGGATGTTTCTGCCCTCACGGCCGATTATTCTGCCCTTCATTTCGTCATTGGGCAGAGGCACTACGGATACTGCCACCTCTGATACGGTATCGGCGGCAAGTCTTGAAATAGCAAGGGAAATATACTGTCTTGCCTTTTCGTCGCATTCGTCCTTAAGACGCTGTTCGTAAGCTGTAATCTTGACTGCCTTTTCGTGCGAAAGCTCGCTGTCAAGCATACTCAGCAGGTGTTCCTTCGCCTGATCTAAAGTAAAGCCGGATATTTTTTCGAGAATATCCATCTGGCTTTTCTTGATGGATTCGGCTTCAGCCAGCTTTTCTTCAGCCTTTTTGTTCTTGTTCTGGAGCTGTTCTTCAAGACGTTCGATCTTATCGTTCTTCTTGTCGAGGTTCTCCTCTTTCTGCTGAAGTCTTCTTTCAGAGCGTGTTACCTCTGCTCTGCGTTCCTTAAGTTCTCTTTCTGTTTCGCTTTTGAGTTTCTGAATTTCTTTTTCGTTGTTTTCTTTGAGTTTAAAGATCTCGTCTTTAGCCTCAACCAGTGCGGTCTTCTTTGTTGCCTGAGCTTTTTCGTTAGCCTCGGATACTATCCTGCTTGCTTCCTTCTCGGCAGATTCTATCTGCGCTTCTGCCGTCTTTTTTCTATGCTCGATACCCATTTTGTACATAACAAAACCGAATATCGCCGCTCCGACTACGAATGCCGCCGCACAGAGTGTAACTGCAAGCCACACTTCCATGGGTTAGCGTTCCTCCTTTTCTGAATTGCCGTGTCACGCCGCCGCAAAACTGCATAAGCGCCTGCACGGCTGATTTTACATTTCAACATTTAATTGTATATATGTAAAATAAGCGGATCGTCCTGTCTTTTGTTGGTGAAAATTTGCAAGACAGCTGACTTTCCTGAGTTATAATAGATATTTACTCGATATTAATTTTACGGCATTTTCAACAAATTGTCAAGGGCTTTTTATAAAAAAACACTAAATTATTTTGGAAAATAGTGAAAATCTATTGACAACATTTTACCGCTATGATATAATAATCAAACTGTGAAATCGCTATTACCGTTATGCAGTGCGGTTTTACAACACATTTTAATAAGCCGATGTGATGGAATTGGCAGACGTGACGGACTCAAAATCCGTTGGTAGCAATACCGTGCGGGTTCGACCCCCGCCATCGGCACCAAAAAGTGTAACCCCACTCAATGAGTGGGGTTACACTTTTTATGTGTTGGTGGGTGGGAGAACCCGCAACTTGCGGGTAAGGCACGGATGCCTTATAAAATGAACGCCCAAAGGCTTTGCACGGACGCAAAGCCCACAGAGCGTTCATAAACGTGCAAAGGATGCACGATAGCGGTCGCACAGAGTCGGCGCAAGGACGCGCCGACCCAAACGACCGCAAACGCAAGGATGCGTGATAGTGCTTGCCCAAAGTTTCGCACGATGCGAAACCAACAGAGCAAGCACGATTCGACAGCCCCGCCCCACTTCCACTACCACAAACAGGCATAGCCCTGCTTTTTGGTGCAGCGGGAGGGCGAACTCGCACGGTGTGGGTAAGGCACGGATGCCTTATAAAATGAACGCCCAAAGTTTTAAGCAAGGATGCTTAAAGCCAGCCGCACTTAGTTGCCACACGATGTGGCAACCCAAACGGCTGACGAGGCAGTGATGCGAAACCAACAGAGCGTTCATAAACGTGCAAAGGATGCACGATGGCGGTCGCACAAAGTCGGCGCAAGGACGCGCCGACCCCAACGACCGCAAACGCAAGGATGCGTGATAGTGCTTGCCCAAAGTTTTAAGCAAGGATGCTTAAAGTCAGCCGCACTTAGTCTTTATGCAAGGATGCATAAAGACAGCCACACAAAGCCGTTGCACGATGCAACGGCACAAATGGCTGTCGATGCACAGATGTGGCAACCCAAACGGCTGACGAGGCACGATGCAAAACCAACAGAGCGTTCATAAAAAGGCAAGTGTGGTAGTGCTTTTCGAAGGATTGTCTTACTTTTGAGAGGGCTGATACGGGCGAGGGTTTATGTGACGATCCCTCAGTCTTGCGACAGATAGGGCAAGAGAGGATATTAAATATACTTGAATCGCAGGGCAAGACAATTTATGATAAGAAGTAGCCTTGTCGCAATCCAGCTCCCTTTGGCAAGGGAGCCAAGTGCGGCGGTGCGTGGCGTGGGATAGTGCGGTTTTGGAAGGGTTGGTGCGGGGCGAGGGCTGATGGAGTGGCATCCCCTCCGGCAGTTGCCCGAATTTTTGTGGGCGACAGCACCTCACCTTTGACAAGAAACGGGCAAGGATGCCTTATAAAATGAACGCTCAGAGGATTTAAGCAAGGATGCTTACAAGCAACAACTTATATAATTTTTCATGCAAAGTGTTGACAAATTACAACAATATATTGCAAAATCCGTTTAAATTTGTTATACTATACCAAAAGGACCAAAAGACTAAAAGACCGAGAGAGCCGAAGGACCGATAACATCACAAGTAATCGGGCTGGCGGTTTTAAGGGGAGGGCATATATGAGCGTGAAATACATACTGTATAATCCTTTATCGTGCAACGGGAAGGGAACGGAGCTTGCACAAAAGCTGACGGAAATATACAAGGACGATGAACTGAAATATTGCAATATGACGCAGATAAGCGGGTACGGCACATTTTTTGACAGTATTTCGCCCGAAAGCGATATTGTGCTGTGCGGCGGTGACGGTACGCTTAACCGTTTTATAAACGACAGCGACGGGTATCCTTATGAAAATCCGCTGTATTATTACGGTACGGGAAGCGGAAATGATTTTTTGCGTGATCTCGGCAAGGAGCAGGGCTGTGAGCCTGTAAGGATAAATGAATATGTCAGAAATCTGCCTATTGTAACGGTAAACGGCAAAAGCTCACGGTTTATCAATGCTATAGGCTATGGTATTGACGGATATTGCTGTGAAACTGGCGATGAACTGAGAGAAAAATCCGACAAGCCGATAAATTATACATCTATTGCGGTTAAAGGTCTGCTGTTTCATTTCAGACCGGCGAATGCGGTTATAAACGTTGACGGCAGGGAGTACAGCTATAAGAAGGTATGGCTTGCGCCGACAATGAACGGCAGGTTTTACGGCGGCGGTATGATGACCGCTCCGCAACAGGACCGAAACAATCCCGAGGGGAAGCTGTCGGTTGTTGTGATGCACGGCAGTGGAAAGCTGAAAACGCTTATGGTGTTTCCTTCAATCTTCAAGGGGGAGCATATCAGCCATACCGAGATGGTAGAGGTGCTGACCGGAAAGGAAATCACAGTGCGGTTTGATTCGCCTGCCGCATTGCAGATAGACGGTGAAACGGTAAAGAATGTCAGCGAATATTCGGTGAAGGCGTATGACAGGGAGAACGGCGACCGGCGGTATACAGACGGAGAAAAGGAAAAAGAATGTGAAACGGTTTGAATAAGTGCATAGGCAGGCGATGTCGGGTTGTGAGGGTGCTATATTTAATAGAATATATTCGTAGAGCTTGCTTATATAGGAGATAAAACGGTAAACAAAAAACCGCTTGATTTTGACAATCAAGCGGTTTTTAATTGGTCTGAGTGACAGGATTTGAACCTGCGGCCTCTACCACCCCAAGGTAGCGCGCTACCAATCTGCGCCACACCCAGATAACAGTAAACATTATACACGGTTTTCGGGTATTTGTCAAGGGCTTTTTTAAAAAAAATACGAAAAATTTTCGGCAGAGCTGTTCAAACGGCTTTGTTGTGCGAAATGACGGGCTGTGGTCGATGTTGCCGTAGGGTGAAGCGAGGCGGCTGTGGTCGATGTGGCCGTAGGGTGAAGCGGAGCGGTTGTGGTCAATGCGACCGTAGGGTGAAGCGGAGCGGTTGTGGTCGATGTTGCCGTAGGGTGAAAGCGAGTCGGCTGTGGTCGATGTGGCCGTAGGGTGAAGCGGAGCGGCTATGGTCAATGTGGCCGTAGGGTGAAGCGGAGCGGCTGTGGTCAATGTTGCCGTAGGGTGAGGCGGAGTGGCTGTGGTCGATGTTGTCGTAGGGTGAAGCGGAGTGGCTGTGGTCGATGTTGCCGTAGGGTGAGGCGGAGCGGTTGTGGTCGATGTTGCCGTAGGGTGAAGGAGGGCGGTTATGGTCGATGTTGCCGTAGGGTGAAGCGGAGCAGTTGTGGTCGATATTGCCGTAGGGTGTAGGAGGGCGGTTATGGTCGATGCGACCGTAGGGTGAAGCAGAGCGGTTGTGGTCGATGTTGCCGTAGGGTGAAGCGGAGTGGTTGAATGATATACGGAAGGTAAGTTTTGAGAAAAAATGACGTTTGCTATTGCGAACACGGACAATTTGTGATACAATATAAAATGTGTCGGTATGTGCAGATGAAGCGCTGTATGCGTCAAAGATACAGGCGGCAGATACAGATGACACAGGAAAGTAAAAAATCCGATGAAAAGGACGGTTATTTATAATGACAAATTATGAAACTTACGAAAGCCCTTTCTGTACGAGATATGCAAGTGAGGAAATGCAGTTTACATTCTCCGCACAGAAGAAGTTTTCGACATTCCGCAGATTGTGGGTAGCGCTTGCAAGAGCGGAAATGAAGCTCGGACTTGAGCAGGTAACGCAGGAAAAGGTCGACGAGCTTGAGGCGCATATTGATGATATTGATTTTGCTTATGCGGCTGAGGAGGAGAAGAAGCTCCGCCACGATGTTATGGCGCACGTTCATACATACGGAAAGTGCTGTCCGAAGGCCGAGGGCATAATCCATTTAGGCGCTACAAGCTGTTATGTAGGCGACAACACCGATGTTATCGTAATGCGTGACGCTATGAAGATAGTACACAGAAAGCTCGTGAACGTTCTTTCGAACTTTGCTTCTTTTGCGGATAAATATAAGGATATGCCCTGTCTTGCATATACACATTTACAGCCTGCACAGCTGACTACAGTCGGCAAGCGTGCTACGCTGTGGATGAACGAACTTCTGATGGATCTTGAGGATCTTGAGTATCAGATGGGTAATCTGAAGCTGCTCGGTCAGAAGGGTACTACAGGCACACAGGCGAGCTTTATGGAACTGTTCCACGGCGATGAGGAAAAGATAGAAAAGCTGGAGCAGATGATAGCTGAGGAGATGGGCTTTAAGGAGTGCGTACCCGTAAGCGGTCAGACCTATTCAAGAAAGGTTGACAGCAGAATAGTAAACGTACTGGGCGGTATTGCACAGAGCTGTTCGAAGTTCTCGAACGATCTGCGTATCCTTGCAAACTTCAAGGAGATGGAAGAACCTTTCGAGAAGAATCAGATTGGTTCTTCGGCTATGCCTTATAAGAGAAACCCGATGAGAGCGGAGAGAATAACCTCGCTTTCAAGATATGTTATGATAGATACTCTTAATCCTGCGTTTACGGCAGGTACACAGTGGTTCGAGAGAACGCTTGACGACAGTGCGAACAAGCGTATCGCAGTAGCGGAGGCATTCCTTGCAACAGACGCTATACTGAACATTATGCTGAATATCACAAATGGACTGGTCGTATATCCTAAGGTTATCCGTGCAAGAGTAATGAAGGAGCTTCCTTTCATGGCAACGGAAAACATTATGATGGACGCAGTTATGAAGGGCGGAAACAGACAGGAGCTTCACGAGAAGATAAGACAGCACAGCATTGCCGCAGGTAAGGTTATCAAAGAAGAGGGCGGAGAAAACGACCTCGTTGACAGAATCGCCGCAGACCCCGACTTCATGACGACAAAGGAAGAAATCGAGGCAAAGCTCATTCCCGAAAATTACACGGGCAGAAGCGCAAGCCAGGTGAGCGCATTCCTTGACAGGTGCATAAAGCCTGTCCTTGAAAAGAATAAGGACGTTCTCGGAGAAAAGGCTGAGCTTTCCGTATAATGAACGGATTGTGAAAATTGCAGAAATTCTTTACTATTTCTTGACTAATCGAAATCATTATAGTATAATACTGTAATGTATAAATTAACAGGATGTGCTGAGGCACAGAAACGGAGTGAAACATTTGAAAAGAGTGGCAAAGCCTGTGTTCTTTATAGTGCTGGCGGTTATACTGGCATTTACAGGCATAGTATTTTTCGGTGTTCATACCCAGTACGGCGATTTCACGAGCACTATTATAAGAGGTGTAAGTGATATTCGTTGGGGTATTGATATCAGAGGCGGTGTTGACGTTACATTTACGTCACCGGCAGATTACGATGCGACCAATGAAGAGGTCGATGCGGCAAAGTCGATCGTTGAAACAAGACTTGTTGCAAACAACATAACAGACTATGAGGTTTATGTTGATTATAACAGCGATAAGATAATCGTGCGTTTCCCGTGGCAGGCTGAGGATGACAGCTTTGATCCGGAAGCGGCTGTAAAGGAGCTTGGTGCTACCGCACTGCTCACCTTCAGAGAAGGCTCGGAAAAATCGCTTTCCAACGGTCAGACATACGAGGATCTGCCCCTTATCATTTCCGGCTCGGACGTTGAAAAGGCTTCTGCCGTATATCAGCTCAAGAGCGGAAACAGCAAGGAATATGAGTATATGGTATCCTTAAAGCTGAAGGACAGCGGCAAGGATAAGTTTGCAGAGGCTACAAAGAAGCTTTCTTCAACTTCTCCCAAGGGATACATTTCAACCTACATGGACGACAAGTGCATTTCAACAGCTACCGTAAATGAGGAAATCAGCGGCGGTGAGGCTACTATCAGCGGTAACTTTACGGCTGATGAGGCTAAGGCGCTTGCAGACCAGATAAACGGCGGTGCGTTACCGTTCAAGCTGGAAACATCGAGCTTCAGCACTATCTCTCCCACGCTCGGTACGGGTGCCCGTGACGCTATGGCAATCGCCGGCGTTATCGCATTTGCACTTATAATGATATTCATGATATCACTGTACAGACTGCCCGGTGTAGTTGCCGTTATCGGTCTTATCGGACAGGTTGCAGGTACGTTCTGTGCTATAACAGGCTTCTTCCCGTTCTCGAACAGCTTTACGCTGACAATTCCCGGTATCGCAGGTATCATTCTTGCGGTAGGTATGGGCGTTGACGCAAACGTTATCACGGGTGAGCGTATAAAGGAAGAAATAAACAGCGGCAAGACGATAGACACAGCGATAGCTACAGGCTATAAGAGAGCGTTCAGTGCGGTATTTGACGGTAATATCACAATGATCATCGTTGCTATCATACTTATGGGTGCTTTCGGTACTCCCGACAGCCTTGCGTCTACTATACTGAAGCCCGTATTCTTCATGTTCGGTGCTTCGACAGAGGGTACTATCTACTCATTCGGCTATACTCTGATGGTCGGCGTTATACTGAACTTCCTGTTCGGCATATTTGCGACAAGACTTATGACAATGTCGCTTTCCAGATTCAAGATATTCAGAAATCCCGCTCTCTACGGCGGAAAATCTGCAAAGAAGCGTGCCGCTGAAAAGGCTGCCGCAACGGAAGGCGGTGCTTCAAAATGAATAACAAAAAAGTATTTGATTTTATAGGATACAGAAAGGTACTCTTTCTGATACCGATCGTCATTGCTGTAATTACGGTTATCTTCAACTGCATATTCGGCATTGAAATGGCTATTGAATTCAAGGGCGGTACGATGCTGACCTACAGCTATACCGGCGAAATTGACACAAATGCGGTAAAGAAGACGGTTGAGGGCGAAAATTACGGTGCTGTTACGGTAACTACAGGTTCTTCGATGAACAGCTCGCTTGAAGTCGTTGAAATCTCATTCTCGTCTTCAGAAGGACTTACTGCAGATAAGCAGACAGCTTTATCGGATAAGCTCCAGCAGACCTTCAAGGATAACAGTCTTACGCTTGTAAACAGCCAGGATGTCAACCCCACATCAGGTACGGAGTTCTTCCTTAAGTGCCTTGTTGCGGTATTGTTCTCGTTTGTACTGCTCGTTATCTATATTGCGTTCAGATTCAAGAAAATCGGCGGTCTTTCGGCAGGTGTGTTTGCACTGGTAGCCCTTGTTCACGACTGCTTCATGGTGTATGCGGTGTTCGTGTTCTGCCGTTTCCCGATTGACGCAAACTTTATGGCGGTTGTTCTTACCGTACTCGGTAACTCTATCAACAATACAATCGTTGTATATGACCGTATCAGAGAGAACCGTAACCTTTACGGCAACTCGCTTTCACTCAAGGAACTTGTTAATATGAGTATCACTCAGTCGATAACACGTTCTGTAAACACAACTGTTACCACAGCCTTTGCCGTACTCGCAATCTGCGTTGTATGCGCAATCTGCGGCGTAACCTCGATAATGACATTTGCTATTCCTATGATGGCAGGTCTTATCTGCGGTACCTATTCTTCACTGTGCATCTCGGGTCCCCTGTGGGTACTCTGGCAGGAGAAGCACGGCAAGAATTATACAAATGCAGGAAACGGCGAAAGCAAGAAGGATACAAAGAATCTTGCTTCAAAGGGTACGGTAGACACAAAGAAGCTCATGGTATAATCACCTGCGGCTGATAATTCAATCAAAAATAAAAGCCGCATAGCACATAAAGTCTTTGCGGCTTTTGAATTTAGACAGATATTCATAAAAACCAAATGGGAGAGATTTTTAAAAATCCCGGAGGATATTTTGAAAAGAGATATTACTAAAAAAATCACAACACATATCGGTAAACTTATACGCAGTCCGAAGCTGTTGCTGACGCTGATAATTCCGCCGATAGCGGTAATTGTCATAGGGCTTGCGGTATTTGCGGGCAGCGGGCTTTATCCGTTCGGAGATAAAACGCTCGCATGGTGCGATATGCACCAGCAGGTGCTTCCTTTATTGCTCGACTTCAAGGACATACTTGAGGGCAAGGGGGATTTCTTCTTCAACTGGCAGAATGCCGGCGGAATGAATTTCCTCGGTGTGTTCCTGTTCTTTATATCAAGCCCGTTTTCGCTTCTTGTTGCATTTGTCGACAAAGCGGACATGATGCTGTTCATGAACATTATGACGCTTATGAAAATGGCTGTCTGTGCGATAACCGCAAATGCGTACTTCCGCACCTGCCATAAAAAGCTGGATGTGACATATTCGGCGCTTTTCAGCGTTATGTATGCGTTCAGCGGTTATTCGATGCTGTTCTATCAGAACACGGTATGGCTCGATGTAATGTACTTCTTCCCGCTGTTGCTGATAGCGTTCAATTCGCTCGTAAAGCGTAAACGCACAGGCGGTCTTATATTCTGCCTTGTCGGAATGCTGGTGCTGAATTATTATCTCAGCTATATGGTGGTATTGTTCACGATACTGTATTTCGGCGTTTACATTTTTCTTAACAGAAAAAAGGGCAGTACAAAGGGCATTGCGCCGAGGTTTATTATAGGCTGCGGTATAGCGGCGCTGATCTCCGCTGTTGTATGGCTTCCGAGCTTTGTACAGTATCTTTCATCCGCAAGAGGTGCAAACATACTCAAGGGTTTGTTTGATTCTGCGGTATTTGCAGGGATATATACAAATCTGCCGCTTATTTTCTGTACGGGATTTTCCGTTGCGGCTTTCATCGTGTATTTTCTGCGTAGAAAGAGCAAGAACAGCAGATTCTATGCGCTGCTTTCGTTTCTTACGCTTCTGCCGGTAGTGTTTGAGCCGATAAACAAGATGTGGCACACGGGCGACTATATGGCATTCCCTATGCGGTACGGCTATATGACTACTCTTATGATGCTGACATTTGCGGCGGTGAAGCTGTCGCATACAAAGCCTGACGATTATGCGCAAAAGAATAAAAAGCCCTATCTTATCGGAATAACTGCCGCCGGCGTTATCTATTTCGGTTTTACGATATGGTACTACTGTAACTGCAGATATGGGCTGGATTCGTATGTTTCTACACTGTGGGGAAGCTCGGAGTCGTTCGTACTGCTTTTGATTATCTTCTGCGGATTTACGGCACTGTATGTTCTGACTATGGCTTTCGGCGTTTTCAAAAAGCTCACTTTCAAATCGGTTTGTTCTGTACTGGCTGTAATTGTTGTAGCAGAGAGTGTTTTCAACGCAAACGTGTATATAGGCGCATCGGCATATACTCCCGTCAAGTACAACAATGCGATAGAACTTGAAGGAAAAATCCCCGAGGACGAGGATTTTTACAGGGTGAAGCTGACGCAGTGGCCTAAGAAATATTTTGACGCAAATCTTATAGGTGGACTGGGCTATCCTACCATCGCACATTACACCTCGCTTACATCGGAGGATTATATGTTTGCGATGAAACGGCTCGGCTATTCGTCCTACTGGATGGAGGTAACCGGCAACGGAGGCACGGCTCTTACCGATGCCGTTATGAATATAAAATATTATATAGAGAAATTCAGCGCAAGAGAGCCTGTGATTTATCGTGACAAGAACTATTCAATTTATGAGAGCGAATATTATCTTCCGCTCGGAATAGTTACCGACAGCGATCTCTCACAATGTACGGAGCTGCCTAAGGCGGAACGTATAGTTATACAGGAATATCTTGCAAAGAATCTGCTTGATACGGGCAACGAACTGCTGTTTACCGAGTATGAGCATACCGGACAAAAGAATATACGGTATGCACATCGTGACGGGATATATTATTTCACACCCAAGAGCAATACACGCATCGCAACGCTCAGCTACAAGCTGGATATACGTGAAAAGCAGGCGTTGTATTTCGATTGCTTTGATCTTGTTGCAAGAAATATCAACGAGCATATCAACGGTTCGTTCGCAATATATGTAAACGGCATCAAGCAGGATCTGTCGTTCCCGAATAAAGACAGCAACGGACTTTTATATCTCGGTACTTTCGAAAATGAGAAGGTAAGTATAGATATTGACGTAAACGAAAGCACTTATTGCTCAAGCTATGGTATTTACGGACTGTCGCTCGGCAAGCTGGAAAAAGCTATCAATAAAACAAAAACCGCCGATCTTAAGGTTGACGGTGGAAATATAAGCGGAACGGCAGACAACGCAAAGAGCGGTCAGTGGCTGTTTTTGTCGGTGCCGTATGACGACGGATTTTCTGCAACGATAAACGGAAAGCCTGCTGAGATATACCGTTCAATGTCGGGCTTTATGGCGGTAAAGCTGGAGGAAGGCAAAAATGATATAACCTTCAGCTTCTGCCCGAAGGGGCTTAAACCGGGTATTGTGCTGAGCGTCGCAGGCTTTGCGGCACTGGCGCTGTACATTATATTCCGCAAAAAGATAACGGCAATTGCCGATAAGGCGGAAGGCCTGTGCAGGGTCGGCATTTACGCATTGCTTGTTGTGGTGCTGGCGGCGGTGTATGTATTACCGCTAATCATATCAATAATAGGGAACATTTGTTCTCTGGCGGGCTGATTTTCAGAAAGGAAGTAACGAAAATGGATATTGGTGTATCAACGGCTTGTCTGTACCCTCTTGAAACAGAAAAGGCTCTTTATGAGCTTGCCGAGCGGGGTGTAAAAAATGTTGAGATATTCGTAAATTCGATAGACGAGCTTGAAGGGCAGGTGCTTGTTGAACTAAGAAGAATCATCGGCGAATACGGGATGAACGTAATATCCATGCATCCGTTTTCTTCACCTATGGAAACGCTGTTCCTTTTCGGCGATTATCCACGCAGAACCGAATATCTGATAGATATATACAAGAGGTATTTTGAGGTTATGGCGGAGATCGGTGCGGATGTGTTTGTCCTGCACGGAGCTATCCTAAGTTCAAAGGTACCTGATGAAAGGTACATGGAACGCTATCTGCGTCTGTTCCGCCTCGCAAAAGAATTCGGTGTTACGGTGGCACAGGAAAACATCTGCTACTGCAAGAGCAGCAGCGTAAGATTTATCGAGAATATGATCGGACAACTCGGCGACGAGGTCAGATTTGTTGTAGATCTCAAACAGGCGAGAAGGAGCAATGTAGATCCGTTCAGGCTTCTGGATATAATAGGTGACAAGGTCGTACATCTTCATGTAAGCGACGGCAACGCAGGCTGCGATTGCCTGCCGATAGGAAAGGGCAGCTTTAACTTCAACCGTCTTTTCAGCGAACTTGAAAAAATAAATTACGATAAATCAATGATAGTCGAGCTTTACCGTGAGAACTACAGCAGCTATGACGAACTTGCTGTATGTGTGAATAATATGAAAAAGATATACGATAAGTATAAGATGGGTCTTTGATTACAGAAAATGCTTGAAAAAGCTGCGAAAGTATGTTAAAATACATAAATACAGGAATATGGAAAAGGAAACCGTGAGGATCAGAGCGAAAGCGAGGAAAACAGATGAAATGCCCGGAATGCGGATATGAGGACAGCAAGGTAATAGACAGTCGCCCTGCGGAAAATAAAATTCGCAGAAGACGTGAATGTCTGTCGTGCAAGTGCCGTTTTACGACCTATGAAATGGTGGAAACAATACCGCTTATGGTTGTGAAAAAGGATAATACCATTGAACCTTTTGATCGTGACAAGCTGATAAACAGGCTTGCGAGAGCTACGGTGAAACGTCCGGTACAGATCGAAGACCTTGAAAAAAT
>ULXM01080588.1_pt1 | contig 19440 bp, 15 predicted proteins | sample 1961271 | NCBI WGS metagenome assembly ULXM01 (sample SAMEA4835838, study PRJEB28245) | human gut metagenome | biome: gut microbiome; material: fecal sample | place: Denmark | collected 2008 | reverse complement strand
AACGTCAGACTCTCGTGTCGTCATTTCGAGCGATAGCGAGAAATCTTTCCCATTCGCGGTCAGGCGGGCGATGTTTGGACCTCCGAAACGGGAAAACTGCTAGGGAAACACTGATTCTGCGATTTAATCAGTGTTTCCCTAGCCCCAGTCCTTCGGATACCCTCGTTGAACTTTCTAAACCTGTTGAAACTGTTCAACCTATTTCCACGCATAGAATCAAACAACCAACAAACAAAAGAATCGAAAGGACGATAACCAATGAATTGGGACAATAAATTTGCCAGCGATGTGAAAGCGGTACCATTTTCCGGTATCCGTAAATTTTTCGATCTGGCCAGCTCTATGAAAGATGTGATCTCTCTGGGTGTCGGTGAGCCGGATTATGCGGCTCCTGATAAAGTCATCCATGCCTGCATTGACAGCCTGAAGAGAAAAGAAACGTCTTATACGTCGAACTGGGGACTTCTTGAGCTCCGTGAAGAGATCGCCAAGCTTTTTGCAAAGCGTTATGGGCTGACCTATGATCCGAAGGATGAGATCATGGTGACCGTCGGTGTTTCAGAAGCCATCGGCCTTGTCATGACGACTTTCTTGAATCCGGGAGACGAAGTGCTGATCCCTGATCCTGCCTACCTGGCGTATCCGGCCTGCGTTTCTATTGCGCACGGCGTACCGGTCCTGGTACCGACCTATGCGAAGGATGAATTCCGCCTTACGGTAGAAGAACTCGAAAAGAAAGTCACGCCAAAGACGAAGGCCATCCTGATCGGATATCCGAATAATCCGACCGGAACGATCATGGACAGAGCGTCTCTGGAAAAGGTCGCTGCTTTTGCCAAAGCACATGACCTCATCGTCATCGCGGATGAAATCTACTGCGATCTGACGTATGAAGGGCAGCATACCTGCTTCGCTTCGCTGCCTGACATGCAGGAACGCACGATCGTCTTGAATGGTTTCTCCAAGTCTTATGCGATGACGGGTCTTCGTATCGGCTACGTTTGCGCTCCACGGGAAGCACTCGAGGAGATCTACAAGGTACATCAGTATGAGATCCTCTGCGCTTCCACGACCAGCCAGTATGGTGCGATCGAAGCGCTCAGAAGCTGTGATGATGATGTAAAAGCTATGTTTGAGGAATATGCGGCCCGCAGTGAAATGATCTATCAGGGGTTGGTGGATATGGGTTTGACAGTCTTCAAACCGAAGGGTGCCTTCTATATTTTCCCGGATATCAGCTGTACAGGGATGGATGAGGAAGAATTCTGCGATAGGCTTCTTACGGAAGAAAAAGTCGGCGTCGTACCCGGCACCTGCTTTGGACCGCAGGGGAAGAATCACATTCGCATTTCCTACGCAGCCAGCCGTGAGAATATCGCCGAAGCGCTTAAACGCATGGCCCGCTTTGTAAAGAAATATAAAAAGGCGTAAATATAAGGAAACGCTGATTCAAAAGAGGGCCTTCCACGTCGTGGAGGCTCTCTTTTGCTTGACAGATGAGAGGCGGGGCTAGCATAATATGATTGTTGGCAGTTTCAGCCATGAATGACCGGTCATGGATCATGGCTTTTCGATAAAAGGAGAAAATGATGAAGCTACGCATATATCTACTGACACTCCTGCTCGGAGTTCTCGGCTTTGCGGGATGCGAAGCAGCAGAGCAGAACATGCGTGAAACGGCTCTTCCTGCATCGACCGAGGCTTCGGCGGAGAAGACCATAGCGGAGTCTCATGGGAAAGCAGCGAAGGAGGAGACAGTCGAGACCCCGCTTCTTCCGATCGATGCCGCTCCGCTTGCAAATGATGATTTTATATTGCATGGTATGGCCTTGGGAGATCGCGTGGATTCTCTGGTCCGGAATATGGGCGTGGCGGATGCCATCTCGCGTGGTAGTGTAAGTGATACCTATACATGGAAGGGCTTCACTGCGCGGGTGAATCATGCTGTTACCGAAGAGAGCGCATGGAAGGTCATGGGGAAAAAGGCACCTCCCACAGGCCTTACCGAGTATCGAAGCGAGAGAAAGGATCTGGAAACGCTGCGCGGCATTCACGCGGGAAGCTCACGTGAAGCTGTCCTGCGTGCCTATGGTCGCCCTCTTCGCCTTCTTTGGGATGGGGAAAAGAGGGATTTCCTTCTGATTTATGAAGCCGGGGATCAAGAAATTTCTTTCACCATTCATAAGAACGTGGTAAAATCATTGCATGTGTCTTACTTGTCTGAAAAGGAAAAGAAGAAGACAGAAACGCAAGAAAGGCATGATTTTTTGCCGAAAGGGGACTTCTCTTTGGCGGGCCTTTCCTTGGGGCAGCGCTTCAAAGACTACTCTTTTATGGAGTGGGAACGGAAGATGATGAATCCCGGAGAGGAAATCTGGTACTATGAGGGCTATGGCGTCCGCATGACTAAGAAGGAACACTGGATCATGGCGTTCTTCCTGACAGATGATCGGATGCTGACTCCTCGCGGCCTTGCCATGGGAGATGATCAGTCGACCGCGGAAATGCTCTATGGCGCGCCGCAAAAGCTGGAGATGGATACCTCTACAGGCAGCCCGCGCACAGCCTATGTGTACTTTTCCCAAGGGCAGAAGGAGGTACTCATCCTCTATTTCAAGAATAAAAAAGTGGATGGCATCGTCTGCGCCGGGAATCCACAGCGGAGAAAGTGACCTGTCCCCAGGCACTCATTTTTAGTAGTCAAGCAATCTGAGGTGTTATCGTGTACGATTATTTTTGCGCATTTATTGTCGGCGTAGTGGAAGGGCTGACAGAGTATATTCCAGTTTCATCGACAGGCCATATGATCATCGTCGGGCATATGCTGGGCTTCGAGGGGACGCTTGCCGATCTCTTCGATGTCTTCATCCAGCTCGGTGCGATCCTTTCCGTTCTCGTGGTGTACAGAGAAAAATTTACCTTTATCCTGAATACCCATCACTGGTTTCGCACAAAGGGACCTTCTCTTCTGAATCTGGCCATCGCCATGTTTCCGGCCTGCCTTCTGGGGCTTGTTTTTCATGGATTTATCAAGAATACGCTCTTTGGTCCCATGACAGTCATCATCGGTCTGGTGCTGGGCGGTATCTTCATGATCGTGGCTGAAAAAATGCATAAGCATTTCTCTGTGACGGATGTAGATCACATCACATGGAAGCAGGCGCTGAAGATCGGACTCTTCCAGTGCCTCTCTCTTTGGCCGGGGTTTTCTCGAAGCGGCAGCACCATCGCCGGCAGCCTGCTCTTGGGGATCTCCAGAAAAGCGGCAGCAGACTTCACCTTCATCATGGCGGTTCCGCTGATGTTCCTTGCCTGCATCTATGATCTTCTGAAAACGATCAAGTACCTTGAAATGGGTGACTTTGGCATTCTGGCTGTCGGATTTGTGACCGCTTTCTTCGTGGCGTATGCATCCATTCTTTGGTTCCTGAAATTCCTGAATACTTCGACACTGACCGGCTTTGCCATCTATCGTTTCCTTGTAGCACTCGTTGCGCTCATTTACTTCTGGTGAAAAAAGGCTCCCGCTTCGGCGGGGGCTTTTTTAGCGGCGCGAAATCGTTTCTTGCCGCCAGAGAACCAAGTCCCATAAGACCTTTATACATCGTTTCATCATAGCCATCCCTCTTGCTGCTTCTCCCCCAAGCCCTCCACCTGCAGGAGCTCCACAGAAGCCGCTTTCGGCGATGGTGCAGCCCGAGAGATTGACCGATGGGGGATTGGCATGCAAATCATTGTTCCCTACTGGCAAAAAGAATACATTCATGGTATGATTGAATTTGTAGTAGTAGGAATAGTTTCTATTTCTGCCTGAAAAGAGAGAGAAGGAGGGGAGTACATGAAGGCTTATATCCGTATCAGACATACTGGAGAATTATATGACCGCAGCTGCTATGCAGCCTATGCGGGAGCAAATGAACTGGATATCCCTGTGAAGCCCTATAAAGTGGTGTATTCTCTGACCGATAATGATCCGAAGGATCCTGTGGTGGGGACATTTTCTGATGTGAAGGTGGCACTCGAAAGATTCGGCGTGAAGCTGCTGCCACTGGATTATCCGGATGAGTTAATGCCCTTCGTCGGACGAAAGATCTGGAAATCGACGCTCTTCACCATCACCAGCCATGCGGAAGACTGGCATGTCTTCGTCAAACCGGTGGAGGATGTGAAGCGATTCCATGGCACTGTGCTCGATAAGTCGGAAGACCTCATCAAGCTGGGCGGGGGACTCGAAGATATCGATGTCTGGTGCAGCAGCCGTGTGAATTTCATCTCCGAATGGCGTCTCTGGGTACTTCAGGGAGAGATCGTAGGTCTTTGTCCATATAAAGGACGCTGGGATATTTTCCCTGATCCCAGAGTCCTCAAAGCAGCCGTTGCTGCGTATCATTCCGCCCCTGCCGGCTATGCGCTGGACTTTGGTATCACGGATGAAGGCAAGACGCTCCTGGTCGAGGTATCTGATGGCTATGCGCTTGCTTCCTTTGGCTTGAAATCAAGGCTCTATATGCAGATCCTTCTTGCACGCTGGCAGGAATTAACTAAAGATGTGAAAGTGTGAGCTGGCGTATCTGCTCATCATTTTGTCCCTATGGCACCGATGCTTGTAGTACCTTTGTGTTTTCTGCAGTAGTCGGTGCTTTTCTTACCTGCAAAGCGGATCCTCTGCTTTCTCGGCTGTCTTTGGCTGACAGGTGAGCCGCAGTGGTACGGTACAAAAAGAGGCGCCGCGAAGCTTATAAACAGATAAAACTTTCAGGCATTTTGCATACTGCCTGTGTGCTTCTTGCGAAACGGATAGGATACGCAATAACAATGAATGAATTTACAGAAAGGAGGAGTTGTGGTGAGGCTGAGCAATGATTTTCTGCAGCGGCTGAAGGACAGTGTCAATATCAATGACATCATCGGCTCGTATGTCGATCTAAAGAAAAAAGGAAGATACTATTTCGCCTCCTGTCCTTTTCATGGACCGGAGAAAACTCCTTCTTTTTCAGTGTCTCCGGAAAAAGGATTTTATTATTGCTTTGGCTGTCACGAGAGCGGGGACGTCTTCCATTTCCTGCAGAAGATGGAAGGGATCACTTTCATGGAGGCCGTGGAGAGAGTAGCTGATTATGCCCATATCGATATGCCGACGGAGGAGATCTCTCCGGAAGAACGGCAAAAGGCAGCCATGATGAAGAAAATGGTGGAGGTCACGGAGCTTGCAGGTTCTTATTTCCACAATTGCCTCACACGGACGCAGATGGGACAGGCGGGAATGGCGTACTTCGAGAAGCGCCACCTTTCGATGGAAACCATAGAAAGATTCAAGCTGGGCTTTGCACCGGCGGATTGGCATCGTCTATACCATGACTTCACGACGAAAAAGCAGATAGATCCGAAGATACTCACAGCCTGCGGGCTTTGCGGGTACAAGAATGGAAACTATTTTGATATGTTCCGCAATCGCTGCATGTTTCCCATTCTGGATCTGAAGGGGCGTGTGGTGGCATTCGGCGGTCGTGTCATGGATGACAGTAAGCCGAAGTATCTGAATTCGCCGGAAAGCCCCATTTTCAATAAGCGCCGTCTCCTTTTTGCTATCTATCAGGCACTGCCGGAAATCCGCAAAAAGCGGCAGGCGATCATGGTCGAGGGCTACATGGATGCGATTTCCCTGCATGCCCATGGTGTCACGAATGTAGTAGCTTCCCTTGGGACTGCCTTCACCGTAGAGCAGGCAAGGCTTCTCAAAAAATATGCCGACGAGATCGTTTTCTCTTATGATATGGATGCTGCCGGTCAGAATGCGACGCGGCGGGCATTGGAGATCGCCGGCGCTGTGGGACTGAAGCTGCGTGTGGCACTCGTGGGTGAGGGCAAGGATCCGGATGAATTTGTCAATCTTCATGGCGGGGAGGCTTATTTAGAAGCGGTAGCGCAAGCGCAGCCTGCATTGGACTATCTCTTTGGCGCGCTGCAGCGACAGTATGATGCGTCGACACTTGACGGGCAGCATCACATTCTTGATGAGATGTTCGCTGTACTTCTCGCGCAGCAGGATACGTTTCAGTTCAATTCGTTCATCCGCAAGATGGCGATGACGCTTCACATGGATGAAGGAATGATCCGAAGTGAAGCACTCTCCTTTGCGAAAAAGAATCATTCGACCCTATATATTTCCCAGAAAACACCGTTGGAAGCACCGACGACAGACAATGGGCCGCAGGCAAAGAAGCAGAAGCTCCTGGAAGAAGGGCTTCTCAAGTACTGCCTCCGCTATCATATGCTTCCTGAGGGCTGGGAGTTACTCAAAAATTATCCTTTCACCTCGCCTTTCCGTCAGAGACTCTTTGATGCGATGAAATCGATGGAGGGAGAGATCACGGAACAGGCGGTGGAGGGGAAGCTCCTTCGCGAGGATATACCGCTCCTGGCAGAGCTTGCGATGGAGGGAGATCCGCCCGGCTCTGTCCCTCAGGAGGAATATATATGGCCTTTGATGAAGATGTATCTCCAAAAGGAGTATCGTCTTCATACAGAAAAAGTCCAGTCTCTCATGACTTCAGATCCGGAAGAGGCCAGAAAAGAGCAGATGATCTGTATCCGCCTCAGTAAAGAAATTATGGCACTGGGAAGGGCATGAGTGGTGACCGATTACTGCGGTCAGATGTCAGACATCAGAAGTCAGACATCAGAAGTCGGACGGTAGAAGTCAGATACCTGAAATCTAATCCCTAATCCCTAGTCACCAGTCACCAGTCACTAGTCACTAGTCTTTACGCATATTGTTTGTTTTGCATATACCACATTTCCGAAGCAGAGATGGACATGATCGCCGGAATGGATTACCAGTATCGGGGGATATAAAAATGGCTGAACGAATGACTCAACTTGAAAAATGGATTCAGGAGCTGAAGAAAAAATCCCATGACGGGCTGGTAGCGAATAAGGATATCATGGAGTTCATTTCCACGCACAATCTGGGAGAAGAAGATCTGTCTGCTCTTTATGAAGCACTTCATATCCACCAGCTGGAAGTCGACTTTAATGAAGAAGTGGATGATTCCTTCGACTTCATCGAGGAAGCGGAGTCGGCTGAGCTTGTCAAAGAAGAAGAGGCCGAGGCGGAAGAAGACACGCCGGTGCCTGATCTGGATAATGCCATCTCGATCGATGATCCCGTGAAAATGTATCTGAAGGAAATCGGTGCGCTGCCCCTTTTGACCAGTGAAGAAGAGATCGTGCTTGCCAAGACGGTCGAGGCGGGTATGCGTGCGGATGCGCTTCCCGAAGAAAAGGAAGCGGCGCGGGAAGCGAAGAAAGAGCTGGCTGATCGGAACCTCCGCCTCGTGGTCTCCATCGCAAAGAAATATCTGGGCCGCGGGCTTCAGTTTCTGGATCTCATTCAGGAAGGAAATCTGGGACTCTTAAAGGCGGTCGATAAATTCGACTATACCAAGGGCTATAAATTCTCCACCTATGCTACATGGTGGATCCGGCAGGCTATCACACGTGCCATTGCAGACCAGGCACGTACCATTCGTGTGCCGGTACACATGGTAGAGACGATCAATAAGCTGAATCGCATTTCCCGCCAGCTGCTGCAGGAGAATGGGCGTGAGGCAACTAATGAAGAGCTTGCCAAAGCTATGGGCGTATCACTCGCCAAGATACGCGAGGTCAAAAAGATCGCACAAGACCCGATTTCTTTGGAAACGCCGATCGGTGAAAAGGAAGATTCCCATCTGGGAGATTTCATTGAAGACCATGAAGCCATCGCGCCGGATGATGCCGCCGGCAGCATCCTTCTCCGCGAGCAGATCGAAGAACTTCTGACCGGACTGACGGAAAGAGAACGACAGGTGCTCGAGCTGCGCTTCGGGCTGAAAGACGGCAAGACAAGGACTCTCGAAGAAGTGGGAAAATACTTCGATGTGACCCGCGAACGCATCCGTCAGATCGAAGGGAAAGCACTTTCGAAGCTGAAAAAGACGGCAAAAAATCTGATCAACCAGTGAACCATAGGCAATCAAAAAGCAGCCCTTGACGGGCTGCTTTTTATTGCGTTCATTGAGAATCATGAAAACAGTATATAAAATCCTTTCAGATGGTATGCGCGGAGCCGACGACAGCTTCGATCTTGTGCATGACCATCTGCTTCACAGCCTCTCTGGCCGGCTTCAGATAGCTTCTCGGGTCGAAATTCGACGGATCCTTGCAGAGTGCTTCACGGATGGCACTTGTCATAGCCAGACGGATATCGGTGTCGATATTGATCTTGCAGACAGCCATCGTGGCAGCCTTGCGGAGCATGTCTTCCGGGACGCCTTTCGCGCCGAGGACTTTGCCGCCATAGGCATTGCACTTTTCCACAAATTCCGGAATGACGGTAGAAGCGCCATGGAGGACGATCGGGTAGTCCGGCAGGAGCTTACCGACCTTTTCCAGACGTTCATAGTCAAGATAGGGGTCGCCTTTGAATTTGTAAGCTCCGTGGCTGGTGCCGATCGCAATAGCGAGAGAGTCGCAGCCGGTAAGCTCTACGAACTCAGCCGCTTCTTCCGGATCCGTAAAGATCGCATCCTTCGCATCGACGCTGACCAGATCTTCTACGCCGGCCAGACGTCCGAGCTCGGCTTCCACCACGACACCTTTGTCATGTGCATATTCGACGATCTGCTTTGTGACTTTGACATTTTCCTCGAAGGAGTGCTTCGAGCCATCATACATGACGGAAGTAAAGCCACCGTCAATGCAGGCCTTACAGATCTCATAAGAAGAGCCGTGGTCCAGATGGAGTGCGGTCGGGATCTCCGGATAATCCTGAAGGGCAGTCTTGACCAGGCCGACGATATATTCCTGACCGGCATAATTGCGGGCGCCTTCCGAAGCCTGAAGAATGACCGGAGACTCCTCTTCCTTGGCAGCTTCCATGATCCCTTGGATGATTTCCATGTTATTCACATTGAATGCACCAATGGCATAATGCCCCTGATATGCCTTTTTAAACATTTCAGTAGTTCCTACGAGCGGCATAACGATACCTTCCTTTCAATGCAACATTGATATAGTGTATACAATATATAAGCTGATCGGTGAATAAAAGCTATATGATTGCCTTTCTTTATTATACTGAATGGTACTTTATATTTCCACTGTATTTTAAGAATTATTTTCAAAAATAGAAATGGCCGCTATTTCTTACAGGCAGAGAGGGCGGATTCATGGTACAATAAAAGAAAACAAGGGAGGAGAACATAGAATGGATCAGAAAGAAGTCGATCTGAATGAAGAACAGGAGCTTTCCCCTGAAGAGCTGGCGGAATTCATGGCATCCTACAAGAAAGAGCTTGCTCGCATTTATAAAATGTCCAGCGCGAAGAAGTCTTTCATGGTGAGACAGAAGCTTCCAAACCTGAAAATGGCACTGGAAGAATGTGACCGTGATATGAGAAAGGATATTGATGAGCTGAAGCATAAGTATGGGATCCACTACTGAAAGGCAGCTGCTTTTTTCAAAAAACTTTATTTTACCTCTTGCAAAAAATGAAGTTACATGATATACTCTTAACATCGCTTGAGACAAGACCTCTTGAAACAAAAACAAATCAAGGATTTGAAAAAAGAGCTTGACAAAAGCAAGAAAAACGAGTATAATAAATCTCGTTGAAACGGATCATTAGCTCAGCTGGCAGAGCACCTGACTCTTAATCAGGGTGTCCGGGGTTCGAACCCCTGATGATCCACCAGACATTCAGCCCGAAGTCATCCATGACTTCGGGCTTTTCTTTTTCTACCTAACTCGCATAAAATTCATCACTTCTACCAATACTTTTACCAAATCAAAAAAATGCCATTCCGTAGAGCATGACGGGATGGCATTTTTTGATGCAGTGTGACTGGCTGCATCATCTTCTTCGTTAGAAAAAAGTATTTGCCTGTCATCAAGGTTTGACGGTACAGCCAAAGCACGCTCGCCGCCTTCTGCAGTCTGCTCTGTCTAAGGGGCATCAAGGGAACGCGTTCAAACGCGCTCTGCGCGATGCGCAGAGGAACATAGATAAAATTATCCACGCAGGGACTCAAGGCGGCCTACAATGGCATAATCGGCGCTATTTTAAAGGGCAATGAGGAGATGGTAGATACAGCCATTGACGTAGCCACCCAAGAGAGCGCGATACTTTGCGGAACGAATCGCCCGCATTGAGAAGGCGAGAGCCTACATGGATGGGGTCATGTACCATTATGCTCATGATCCCGACTGTGTGGCTTTCAAGTGGAAACTTTCGAGCCGCCATCCATGCGATGACATTTGCGACCTGTACCCATACAGACTTGTGGGGGATGGACGAGGGCAGTTTCCAAAATGATTGTTGTCATCATGCAGGGAAAGCTCCCATGGCTTTACAGAGAAGGGGGGAGCAGTGATTTTTCTGGTATTCCAAAGCATATGGGGGAGCAATGAAGCGGGAAATCATGATCCACTTGCAGGATCAGATTCTGCGAGTATTTTTATATTTTTCCATCCGAAAGCCCAGCATATCTGTTATAATAATAGCAATATAGTAAAATTTTAGGGGGAAGCCCTGGCAGAAGAAGCACTTTGATTTCATGGAGGAACGAGAATGGACTTTACATTAGAGGCAAAGCAGCAGGAGCTGGTAAATCTGGCGAAGGAAATCGCACAGAAGGAGATCGCGCCGCGCGCTCTGGACATCGATAAGAGCGGTGTCATGGATCCGGAGCTGTTGAAGATTTTGAAACAGTCCGGGATGACTCAGCTGGCTGTTCCGAAGGAATATGGCGGAGCAGGACTCGATCTGTTGACGGGTGCGATGATCAGTGAAGAGCTCGCAAAGGGCTGTGCAGGTACTGCGACTGTTTGCGCAGCCAATTCGCTCGCTTCCTTCCCGATCCTTTTCGCCGGCAGCGATGAACAGAAAAAGGAATACTTCGACTGCCTGAACAACGGTGGAATCGCCTGCTTTGCCCTGACGGAACCGGGAGCAGGCTCTGATGCAGGTGCGGTATCCTGTAAGGCAAAAAAGGTCGATGGCGGCTATGTCCTGAATGGTACGAAGTGCTTCATCACCAATGCGCCGATCTGTGATAAAATCACACTCTTTGCCAATACCCGTGAATCAGGCGGCATTCGTGGTCTGACTGTTTTCACTGTTGATAGAAATACGCCGGGCGTCTCCATCGGCAAGGAAGAGGACAAGATGGGGATCCGTGCTTCGGCTACTTCGGAGATCATTTTTGATGATTGCTTCGTTCCGACAAGCGCCCGTATCGGCCGTGAAGGCATGGGTTTCCGTATCGCTATGCAGACGCTTGAGACATCCCGTCCGGTCGTCGGTGCGATTTCTGTCGGTATCGCACAGGCTGCACTGGAAAATGCCATCCACTATGCACACCAGAGAAAGCAGTTTGGCCAGAAGATCGCTTCCTTTGAAATGGTACAGGAAATGATCGCGAATATGGTCACCAAGACGGAAGCGGCACGCGCGCTTGTCTACAAGGCTTGCTGGCTGAAGATGCAGGGAGATAAGAGGGCGTCCATGTTCTCCGCTATGTCGAAGTGTTTCGCTTCGGATACGGCGATGGAAGTTACCACGACAGCGGTGCAGGTCATGGGCGGTAATGGGTACTCCCGTGAAAATCCGAATGAAAAATATATGCGTGATGCGAAAATCATGCAGATCTATGAAGGAACGAATCAGGTACAGCGCCTCGTCATTGCTAATGAAGCTCTATATTGATAAGGGATGCGTGAACGGTTCCAAGAAAGACGAAGGCTTTCTTGGAACCGTTTTGTTTGAGTGAAGGGATCTTTCTGTTTAGAGGGTTGAACCATAAGTTATAAAGGCTAAAAACATCTGTACTGTTTAGTGGGCAGATGGAATATGATTGCTGGTATATTGTTATAGAAATCTGTATAGCACGGAAAGGCTGGGGTATATATGGCTGAAATATCTGATACAAAGTTAGAACGACTTATCGATGAATTCTTAACCAAAATGCCAGGTGGATTAAGTGCAAGATTTATTAGTTATTATATCAATTGGGCTGGACTTCTTGATGAAAATGAATGGTGTGACAAGAAATCTGTTAATAGTTTTTTTTGGAGAGATTCCAGCAAATACGAGCAGCATAATGGTACATCCGAAACTGGTAATAACATAACTTATTGGACGCTTAAAGATGAATATAAGTTAGTGATTCCGGAAGTCTTAGTCAATGAAATTATTTCTCAGATCCTAGAATTATTAAAGAGGGATGTGCTCGAAGAATTTTTTCATAAGACAAATGCTGAATTGATAGACGAATATATTGATAAAAAAGTAGATCAATTGAATTCTGCTAAAATAAATAAGCTGTACTCCTATTTATATCCTGTAAGCCTTGATCGAATGGATGAAGAGAAAAAAATAATGGTTGCAAAAAAACTTGTGACGATCATTTGGAATCAGTTTATGAATTGGAAAGATAAAATTGCTGAGGATTATTCAAATTGGGCACAAAAATATTGCAGCAATGTTGCTGAAATAAAGAATTTAAGTGAGGCAGAAGCAACCTGTAGTGATATAGATCCAGCCACATATTTTAATTCTCGTAGATATGCTAAAAATTGTTCTCATATGTTTGAAGAGGGGAGTAGCCTTACTTTATTAGATCTTCAAAAGTTAGATACCTACCCGTGTGTTTCAATGGAAGCAATGTTTAGTGGTTGTTGTAATTTACGCGAATTGGATGTCTCTCATTTTGTGACAAAGAAATGCACTTCTATGCGGTCAATGTTTTATAAATGTGCTTCTTTGACAAAAATTGATTTAAAAAACTTTGATACAAGTCAAGTGACCGACATGGTTTATATGTTTTCTGGCTGTAATGAATTAACTTCTCTGGATTTAAGCAAATTTAATACGGCTAAAGTCACTAAAATGGACGCGATGTTTTCTAATTGCGTTACTTTAAGGGAATTACATATTGAAAACTTTGATACAAGTCATGTAGAATCTTCAGATTCGATGTTTTACAATTGTAATCAATTGACTAACATATATGGCGTTCTTGATTTGACTCAGAATATGAATTATTGGCAAATGTTTGCAAAGTGCCCTAATCTAGCAGAAGTAACAGTTAAATTACCTGAAGATGTTACGGAAGAGGAATTTAGGGAAGACACTGGTTTAAGCAGTTTTACGCAATTACATGTGTTGAATAAACCCAAAGTTGAACCACCAAAAGCGAAGATACCGAACAACGTAAAATCTCTCACAGTTAACTATATAGAGAACCCTGATGGAAATATCAGCATCAACATTGATTCTTGGAAAAATGGGGCTAAAGTGTTGCAAGTATTGACAGCAGGTATCATAACTTTGCTCGATCTTGAACCGTTGCAAATAAAAAAATTAGTAGAGTGTATAGGTAATCTTTATGCAAACCAAAATAACAAGGGGTGTGAATCAACTACCAATACTCGAAATCAACCAAGTTTAAGTAAAATTAAAGCTATTAATAATAAACGCAATAGGAGAAATCCATGGGTGCCTTTGTGTTGAGGGCCAAAGATATAATGAAGCCATGGATTCAGATCGGCCCCTTGGTTTTATTTCTGTAGGGGACTTTCTACTTGATCTAATTCTGCCACAGATTCGCGCTTAAAATCTAAGGTTTTGGTCTGAAACTCTGGATTCATTATATTGCACACATATAGGAGGAAACGGGTTTCCTATTTTAGAATATGACACATTGACGGGCTTACCGCCTATGACAAAGATTTCTCGGCTTCGCTCGAAATGACGATACGAGAGATGACTTATCAAAAAGCAGCGCTTAGATCCTTCGACTCAGTTCTCATATTTCAGATAAGCCATTTTTTAACATACGACGTTTTTCTCCGCTCAGGATGACGAAATGTGCCGCATAGTCCCCACTGAACCCATAGAACCCTTCGAACCATTAAAACACGCTCTCTAATTTCAAACAAAAAAAAAGGAACCGCTTTCGCGGTTCCTTTTTTCCGTCATTATTCCCAAGCAGGAACGATGGTGCCTTTGTATTTTTCAGCGATGAATTTCTTGACGGATTCAGACTGATAGTACTTGACGAATTTCTGATAAGCCGGCTGATCCTTGTCCTTCTCGCGGGCAGCGATGATCATGACGGCGAGCGGGGTATCCTTGTCTTCGAGGAAGATGCCCTGGTCTTTCGGGGAAAGTCCGGAGCTCATGACGTAGTTCATGGTGATGACAGATGCATCGACATCACCAAGGCTTCTTGGAAGCTGAGCGGCTTCGAGTTCCTGGAATTTCAGGTGTTTCGGGTTTTCTACGACATCTGCCGGGGTGGCTTTCATGCCGACGCCTTCCTTCAGCTTGATGACGCCTGCTTTTTCGAGCAGCTGGAGACCACGGCCTTCATTGGTCGGGTCGTTCGGGATGGAGACGGTGGCGCCGTCCGGCAGATCCTTGATATCCTTGTACTTGTTGGAGTAGACGCCCATGCGCATCAGGATAGCTTTGCCGATAGAGACGAGGTTTGTATTGTGCTGTTTGTTGAAGTTCTTCAGGAACGGTTCATGCTGGTAGACAACGAGGTCGAGATCGCCGTCAGCGAGTGCCTGGTCCGGAGTGACATAGTCGGAGAATTCCTTCACATTGACCTTTAGACCGTTGCTTTCAGCTTCTTTGGCAGCGGCTTCGACGACTTCTGCATGCGGACCGGCCGTAGCACCGACGGTGATCTCTTTCTTTTCCTGTACAGAGGCAGCGGCCGAGGAGGCTGGCTTTGCGTTGGAACCACAGCCGGTGATGATGGCTGCTGCGGAGAGGGCGCAAAGTCCAGCAATGACGAGTTTCTTTAACATAAATATACTTCCCTTCTTTTATAAAATCCGGTGTCTATGTATGGAAGTGGGAGAATTCGCATTTCCTATAGATCCGGTGGAAAACAGTTTTTGGGGCGGGTTCTGGGGGGAGGGGGCGAAAATCGATCTCCGCGTATCGTCATCCCGAGCGCAGCCGAGGGATCTTTCTTGCACTGCGGGAATCAGCGTGTATGCGCTGAGGGAAAAAGATGTCTTGGTGCGGTTTCACATGCGACAATAAGCGTTCTGCCATAGAGATTTCTCGACTTCGCTCGAAATGACGATACGCGGGGAGTAGTTTTTGAACCCTGAACCCTGAACCCTGAACCCACAAACCATTTACTTCTTATTCGCCTTTTTCGCAAGATTGCTTCCGATAAACTGGATGAGCTGGACGACGACGATAAGGACGAGGATGGTAGCCACCATGACATCGGCTTGGAAACGCTGGTAGCCGTAGCGGATGGCGAGGTCGCCTAAGCCGCCGCCGCCGATGGTGCCTGCCATAGCGGAAGAACCGATGAGGGTGACAATGACGACAGTGATATTCTCAATGATGGAAGGCAGGGCTTCCGGAATGAGGACTTTCTTAATGATCTGGAACGGGGAAGCGCCCATGGATTCAGCTGCTTCGATGAGGCCGAAGGGGACTTCACGGATGGAGGTCTCGACCATGCGGGCGGTGTAGGGGATCGCAGCGATGGTCAGTGGGACGATGGCTGCGGTGGTGCCGATGGAGGTGCCTGCGATGAGACGGGTGAGAGGAATGATCGCGACCATCAGAATGATGAATGGGATGGAGCGGATCATATTGATGACAAAAGCGAGCGGCTTATTGAGCAGGCGGCAGGCGAGGATGCCATTTTTCTCCGTGACGACGAGGAGGATCCCCAGAGGAATGCCGACGACAGCGGCGATCAGGGCAGAAACGCCGAGCATGTAGAAGGTTTCTGCCGTACTTTTCAGAAGAAGATTACTAATGACTGGAGACATATCCGAGCACCTCGCTTGTGATAGGTAACGATTTCAGATGACTGAGCGCTTCTTGCATATCGCTGTCATCGCCAATGATGGTGATAATGAGACGGCCGAAGGATACATTCTGGATGTAGTCGATGGAGCCGTACAGGATAGATACGTCCAGATTGTACTTTTTGATGAGGTTGGCGATGATCGGTTCATTTGCGACGTCGCCGCGGAAGGAGAGGGAGAGGACGGTCTGGTCGTCCGTGTTCTCTTTATCGGCATGGATATCCATGTGGGAGAGCTGTTCCGGTACTTCCGAAGACATGACCGAGCCGACGAATTTTTTCAGAGTCGGAGTCTGCGGATTGGTGAAAAGATCGACGACGGAGCCTTCTTCGATGATGCGGCCATGTTCGATGACGGCGACACGTTCAGCGATCTCCTTGATGACTTCCATCTGATGCGTGATCATGATGATGGTGATGCCGAGCTTCTTATTGATATCTTTCAGCAGCTGCAGGATGGATTTGACCGTTTCCGGATCCAGCGCAGAGGTCGCTTCATCAGAAAGAAGTACGGATGGATTGGACACGATCGCGCGTGCGATGCCGACACGCTGCTTCTGCCCGCCAGAGAGCTGTGCGGGGTATTTATCTTTGTACTCGGTAAGACCGACCATCTCGAGGATGTCATTGATGCGTTTCTTCTGCTCTGCCTTCGGCACATTGGCAAGCTCCAAAGGGAATGCGATATTTCCTGCCACTGTGCGGGAGGACAGCAGGTTGAAATGCTGGAAGATCATGCCGATGCCTTTGCGCTCGCTGCGCAGTTCTGCCTTGGAGAGCTTCATCATGTCTTTGCCATTGATCAGGACTTCGCCTGTGGTCGGTGGTTCAAGCATATTGATGCAGCGGACCAGGGTCGATTTCCCTGCACCGGACTGCCCGACGATACCGTAGATCTCACCATCTCTGATGGTGACGCTGACGTCGTCCAGTGCTTTGAAATTGCCATATACTTTCGTTATATGTTTGAGTTCAATCATTGGAGTCTCCTCATAAAAACAAAAAAACTTTCATCGGAAGATGAAAGCTTGCAGTCGCATCATCTTTCGAGAATACACTCGCTGGAATTGGCACCGTTTCATAAAGATGGTTGCCGTGGCTTCAAAGGGCCAGTCCCTCCGCCACTCATGATGAAAGTCGTATGTAATTCAATCGACAAAGCCGATTGAATGAATTGTACTCTTTATGAGAAGGAAAGTCAATAGGGGGAGCCCGTGGGATGTGCTGCCCCATGATTGCGTGCGAAAGTTTGCCCTTGAGTGAGGGGTGAGGAGTGGTGGTGCGGCGCATAAAAATATCGCAGCGCCGCGGAGTATAAATAATGGCGATGCCCGAGCTCTGTTTTTTCCTCCTACCTTTGGAAGGAGGTGCCACGAAGGGGGGGATAGGTATGAAAAAGATTTCTCGCTTCGCTCGAAATGACGATATGAGAGAGTCTGATGTCTCCTGCTCTCCTAGTCTCCTAGTCACTAGTCACCAGCTACTCCTTTCATTTTCCTTTTGCACCGCTTTGCCTCTAATGCTATAATATACTAAAGTATCGTAACTATAGCTACCCAATGACAGGAGGACATATCAATGAGTGTGAATCACAGACTGGTGAATCCGCTGACGGATCAGCTTTTCGATGGCATTCTGACTTTGAAGACGAGAGAGGAGTGCTATGAATTTTTTGAAGATCTTTGTACGATCAATGAACTGCGTGACATGTCGCAGCGTCTGGAAGTGGCACGTATGCTCGAAGCGGGAGATAAGTATGACCGCATCGAAGAAGCGACGGGTGCGAGCACTGCCACGATTTCCCGCGTGAAGCGTTGCTTGAAATTCGGTGCCGACGGATATGTGCAGGTGCTCTCTCGGATGGGAAAAGACGTATCGAAGACGACTGACTGATGATTTCAGGGACATGGGGATCCAATCAATGGATTAGATTTGCCGATGGATGCTGTCTGACGATGATCAGCTCCCTGTCTCCTTCGGTTTTTCAAAAAGGAAGAAATACCATGCAACCACTTCAACTTTCTCATAAAGGCTTCAAGGCCTATGATATTCGCGGTGTCGTGGGGGCGGAGGTGAACGAAGACCTGGCATATCGCGTAGGCCGCGCGTATGCAGCACTCTACCATCCGCAGGCGATGTGTGTCGGCTATGATATCCGTCCGAGCTCTCCTGCCATCGCTAAGGCTGTCATGCGCGGGCTGACGGATGGCGGCGCGGATGTGATGGACATCGGCCTTTGCGGGACGGAAATGATGTACTTCGCTACGTTCCATTACGGACTTTCCGGCGGCATCATGATTACCGCGAGCCATAATCCATCGAATTACAATGGCTTAAAACTTGTGCGCGAAGGGGGGATCCCTGTCAGTGCCGATACGGGACTGAAAGACATCGAAGCACTTGCATTCTCCGGCGATTTTCCCGAGGCAGAGAAAAAAGGGAAGACCTTTGCGAGACAGATCCTCCAGGACTACATCGGCTGTGTCCTCTCCTTTGTGGATGTCACGAAGATGAAGCCACTTCACATTGTGGTGGATGCAGGAAATGGCTGTGCCAATATCGCCTTCGCAGAACTAAAGAAACACCTGCCTTTTACTTTTACAGAATTATATATGGAGCCGGACGGCAGTTTCCCTCACGGTGTGCCGAATCCGATGCTGGAAGAGTGCCAGAAGCCGCTCAAGGAGAAGGTGCTCGAAGAAAAAGCAGACCTCGGGATCGCCTGGGACGGAGACTTTGACCGCTGCTTCTTCATCGATGAAAATGGGAAATTCGTAGAAGGCTGCTACATGGTAGGACTGCTTGCATCCTATTTTCTCAAGAGGCATCCCGGAGAGATCATCATTCACGATCCGCGTGTCTTCTGGAATACGGAAAAGATCTGCCGTCTCTATGGAGGTGTGCCCGTCGAATCGAAGGGGGGACATGCTTTCATGAAGGAGACTATGCGTCGCGTCCATGGCATTTATGGAGCTGAAAACAGTGCCCATCATTTCTTCCGTGACTTCTCTTACTGTGACTCCGGTATGATCCCATGGCTCATTGTGACAGAGCTCATGAGCGAGACAGGCAGGCACCTTGGCGAAATGGTCGCTGAAATGGAGAAAGAATTCCCCGTGAGCGGAGAAATCAATCTGCCAGCCAAAAATGTGGAGAAAACCCTCGCTGCAGTCAAGGCAGCCTATGCACCGCAAGCCTTGGCCATCGATCCTACGGATGGCGTAGGGCTTGAGTTTGAAAATTGGCGTTTCAATCTCCGTCCATCGAATACGGAGCCTCTTATACGTTTCAATATGGAGACGATGGGAGACCGATCGCTCCTCGAAGAGAAGAAAGATGAGATCATGAAGCTCGTCGAGGAAAGTAACAGATAATGCGGCTTATCGCTTCTGCACGGGCAGCAGCGCCCATCGGGCATTCGTTTTGAGAGGATATGCTCTTAGCGATCAAGCGCTCTGCCCTGATGCATACATAGGATGTATACAATCTCTCATGCAAACAATGGAGCTGTGAAGAAATGAATCCTCATTTCTTCACAGCCCCTTT
>ULXM01081229.1_pt1 | contig 19577 bp, 17 predicted proteins | sample 1961271 | NCBI WGS metagenome assembly ULXM01 (sample SAMEA4835838, study PRJEB28245) | human gut metagenome | biome: gut microbiome; material: fecal sample | place: Denmark | collected 2008 | reverse complement strand
ATGACAAAAATTGGTGTTGTCAAAAGCGAAGAAGACTTCTATAATATTCTATGGAAAAAATATAAAGATTACCTTTATAAACTTCCAAGTATGAAACGTATGTGCAGAATTAAAAATGTGCGCATTTCCAATAAACAGGATTTAAAAAATAATATGGAAAACATAAGAATATTTGTAAGAGGTCATAATCTTTTTGATATTTTCTATGGAAGATACAGAAATGATGCTGAGACAGAGATTCTTAAGAAATATATAGATGTAGCACCAAGAGAGAATTTTGCAAATATTCTAAATGCAATAGACAGATTTGTATATTTCGAAAACAGACGAAAAGAGGACAGCGATGATGGAGCAGAAGAACAATAACATTATACTGGTAGGTATGCCGGGTGTTGGAAAAAGTACAGTCGGTGTGGTATTAGCGAAGATATTAGGATATCATTTTGTAGATGCTGATATTGTGATACAACAGAAAGATGGACGTTTGCTAAAAGATATTATTGCAGAAGAAGGCGTGGACGGTTTCATAGAAATCGAGAATAAGATTAATTCGGAAATTAATGGTAAAAAGACAATAATTGCGACAGGTGGAAGTGTCATATATGGCAAAGAAGCCATGGAGCATTATAAACAGATAGGTGATGTCATATATCTTAAATTAGATTATGATACATTAATCAACCGTCTTGGTGACATTAAAAACAGAGGTGTTGTATTGAAAGACGGACAGACACTTAAAGATTTGTATGATGAAAGATGTAAATTGTATGAGAAGTATGCGGATATCGTAGTAGATGAAGCTGGATTAGATGTGGAGAAAACTATTGATAAGCTGGTTGAAAATTTGCAGAAATAAGAGATGAATTAACAATGTATAGATTTACAAAAAAAACAAAGAAAATAATGTTAACATTTATATTTGCTTCTATTATTATATGTATGATTTTGGTAATGAACTTTTCGTGGGTTAGTGGAATAACAGGGCATACATTTACAAATAATTATTATACAGTTTATATAAATGGAGAAAAGGCAGGTAATTCCTTAAACTATAAGAGTATACAGAAAGCCATAAAGGAAGCCAGAAGGCGGATTAATGATGAAAGTGCGTCATTACAATTCGTAGATGCAGATATAGATATAAAGAAGTCTAAGAAAGTATTTGGCAAGACAGATTCAGTGTCAGAACTTAGTTCCTCAATCTATGATGAATTTGAATCGTCAGTAAAAGATACAAAACAGAAAGCTTATGTTGTAGACATTGATGGATATATAATTACACTTAATTCACTTGCAGACGTTGAATATTTATTCAATGCAGTAAAGAATAAATATGATGACAGTGAAGATTTCAGTACGAATCTTCATCTTGATGATATAGGAGGACATACAACGATTACCTGTAGTATTTCTAAAGCGGGAATTAGTAGTGTGAATTTTCCTACTGTAATGGCAAGTGGTGATGGTAGTGATGATGAGCTTATAGAAAATTCATCAGAAAATGGAACAGATACCATATCAGGAATTGATGATTCTAAAGATGTGAAATTTGGCGAAAAGGTAGAAATTATCCCATGTTATGTTGAACCATCCCAGATTAATGAACTTAATTCAGCAATAAATATGGTATCAGCAGACGATAAATCAGCAGAATTGTCGGTTGTTGTAACGGAGAAGAAGACTTATGATGTGGAATACAGTGTACCAGTAGAATACGTGTATAATGATAACTTATATAATACAAAGCAAAATGTATTAAATGAGGGTTCGGCAGGTGTGAAAACGATTGTAGCAAATGTTACTTATAAAAATGGCAAGGAAACTAACAGAGATATTTTACAGGAAACAATAACTAAACAGGCAGAGGCAAGAGTTATAGAGGTCGGAACTGCTGTTCCACCAACATTTATTAAACCGATAAATGGAGGAACTCTCTCATCAACATTTGGTGCAAGATGGGGAACTGTTCATAAAGGTGTAGACTGGGCATGTAGCATTGGAACTGCTGTAATGGCTTCGTGCAATGGAACTGTTATTCAGGCAGGCTGGATGAATGGATATGGTTATTGTGTTACATTAAAGCACAGTGATGGAAAATGTACGAGATACGGACATCTGAGTGAAGTCTTAGTAAGCGAGGGACAGTCTGTGTCACAGTCAGATGTTATTGCACTTAGTGGTAATACGGGAAATAGTACAGGACCACACGTTCATTTCGAGATAATCGAGGACGGAGTGCAAGTCAATCCATTCACTTATCTTAATTAAGATATAACAAAATTGTTAAGAAATTGATAACAAAATAAAAAGTAATTTACAAATAGAATCTTTGTGCTATAATCTGATTAATCAGCTAATGGCTGGACAATTAAATCAGATTATAGAATACGCAACACTTATGTGATTTATAAGACTTTTAAAGTATAGAAAACGGATTGTTGCGTGTATTTGAGCGTAAAATAGTATTTGATTTTTGAACACAGATTAATAGATACTGACAAATTAATATAGAATAATAAATATAGACTAATAGAATAAAACAGAACAAATTAGAACAAGAAATTTAAATGTTGACAGTAAATCATAGATTTTGAATTGTATGAGGTGCAAAATGGAACAGTATGTTATAAAAGGAGGAACTCCTCTCAAAGGTGAGGTAGAAATCAGTGGTGCTAAGAATGCGGCACTTGCAATTTTAGCAGCAGCAATTATGACAGATGAGACAGTAACAGTAACGAATTTACCGGATGTAAGAGATATAAATGTGCTATTGCAGTCAATAGAGGGTATTGGAGCGATTGTTAAAAGGGAGAGCAAAAACTCTGTTAAGATAAATGGTGGTACGATCAGCTCAGTAACAGTTGATTATGAATACATTAAGAAAATCAGAGCATCATATTATCTTCTTGGTGCGTTACTTGGAAGATTTAGTAAAGCAGAGGTTGCCCTTCCGGGTGGATGTGATATTGGAACAAGACCAATTGACCAGCATATCAAAGGATTTAAGGCACTTGGTGCAGAAGTTATAATCGAGCATGGTATGATAAAAACTAAGGCTGAACATCTTGTTGGAAGTCATATCTATATGGACGTTGTATCAGTTGGTGCAACTATTAATATTATGCTTGCTGCAGCACTTGCAGAGGGCAGCACAATCATTGAAAATGCAGCAAAAGAGCCTCACGTAGTTGATGTAGCTAATATGCTCAACAGTATGGGTGCCAACATTAAAGGTGCCGGTACAGATGTTATCAGAATTAAAGGTGTTGAGAAGCTTCATAAGACAGAGTATTCAGTTATTCCGGACCAGATAGAAGCAGGTACATTTATGTTTGCGGCAGCAGCTACTAACGGAAATGTTCTTGTTAAAAATGTAATTCCAAAGCATTTAGAGGCAATTACAGCTAAGTTATTAGAGATTGGCTGTACAATTGAAGAATACGATGATGCAGTAAGAGTTATCGGAACAAAAGAACTTAGAAGTACACAGGTTAAGACTTTACCATATCCGGGATATCCGACAGATATGCAGCCACAGATAGCTGTAACACTTGCCATATCAAAGGGAACAAGTATTGTAACAGAGAGTATCTTCGAGAATAGATTTAAGTATGTTGCAGAACTTGCGAGAATGGGTGCCAATATAAAGGTTGAAGGCAACACAGCCATTATTGATGGTGTTGAACAGCTTACAGGGGCAGAGATAAGTGCACCGGACTTACGTGCGGGAGCAGCACTTGTAATTGCAGCACTTACAGCTAAAGGCTTTACTACAATAGATGATATCGGATATATTCAGCGTGGATATGAGAATTTCGAGGGAAAACTTACAAGCCTTGGAGCCTGTATCGAAAAGGTTACATCAGAAAAAGAGATACAGAAATTCAAATTAAAGGTTGGTTGATAAGCTGGCAATAAGATAAAAATAGAACGCATTTTGACTGATGAGGTTGAAATGCGTTTTTTAGATAAACTCGAAAATTGTTGTATACACCCGTAAAATATGTTAAACGGATTAAAGGTAACAAGAGGCGGACTTTTAGAAATATGTAGATGCAATTTGGAAATCTGCGGGTGTACGATCATATGGGTTTGGTAGAATGTTGGTCTTAAAGAGTTTATGATAATATATCTGAAAATTACGATTGCATAACAATAATGTTATGCATTTTTTGATTTTATGGGAATGTTTATAATATCACACCACTTTACAACTTTTTCATAAAAAATAATCGTACAGGACTTTCTGATGTATAATGAGTTTGCGAAAAACATTACAAAGGAAAGTGACCTTGCCACGGCTTCTACAGGTCACAGGGGCAGACCGGCAAAACACGGAAGGCGTCTTTCGATAGAAGATGATTTTACTCTCTCCGATGAAAAGGTTGGCGCTTATTATACCGGTGTTCGCCGTGTCCTGACAAATCTTTTTGGAACACGCGAGGTTCTTGCTTATGTTACATCAACAGCCAGAACCGGAGGAACCAAACGCCTGTTTTTTAGTACGATATCGCCTGAAGAACTGCAGTATAATGCTTTCGTCTATTAATGAAATTTGTTTAGTTGTAATGCTATATATTAAAATTATAAATCCTAATTTTAACGCGTTTGTAGAATTATCGCCATTTATAATTTTTAGTTTATTAATATTTGATATTCCGTTGAGTTATTTTAAGATATGGCATAATAAGAGATTCAAGAGACTAGAAACCAAATATTACGAAGAAAAGTTTAGGTCATATTTATAGAAAGTAGATAAAATTTTTATTTGAATTAACAAATTATGTATATTTACGAAAAAACTATTGACAATATCTTATACATTTGTTAGTGTATGTCTTGTTAAAAAGTTCATATTGAGTAATTCTCTTATTCAGAGTGGTGGAGATACAGGGATCTGCGAAACCACAGCAACCCCCCATTGAGGAAGGTGCTAACCTGAGCGAGTAATCGAGCAATAAGTAGATGATTGACTATAAATCAAGTCCACCATCTGCGTGGACTTTTTTCACGTCAGCTTTAAGCCGTGCATTTCTAACGAATCACTCACATTAAAGCTTGCTTGTAGTTAGTTGTAAACAAGAAAAAGAAAGGATAAACAAATGGAAAAATTATTATTCACATCAGAATCAGTAACAGAAGGTCATCCTGACAAAATTTGTGACCAGATATCAGATGCAATCTTAGATGCATTATTAGAGCAGGATCCAATGAGTCGTGTAGCATGTGAAACATGTACAACAACAGGTTTAATACTTGTTATGGGTGAAATTACTTCAAAGGCAAACATAAATATACAGAAAATCGTAAGAGATACAGTATGCGAAATCGGATATGACGATTCAGCAAAAGGTTTTGATGGACATACTTGTGGGGTTATGGTTGCACTTGACGAGCAGTCAACAGATATTGCTATGGGTGTAAATAAAGCGCTTGAAGCTAAAGAAAATACAATGTCAGATGAAGAAATCGAAGCAATTGGTGCAGGAGACCAGGGTATGATGTTTGGATATGCTTCAAATGAAACAGAAGAATATATGCCATATCCTATTGCACTTGCACATAAATTAGCACTTAAACTTACAGAAGTTCGTAAGAATGGAACATTAAGCTATCTTCGTCCTGATGGAAAAACACAGGTTACAGTAGAATATGATGAAAATGGCAAGCCAATTCACTTAAATGCAGTTGTACTTTCAACACAGCATGATGCAGAAGTAACACAGGAACAGATACATGAAGATATCAAGAAATATGTATTTGATCCGGTTCTTCCTAAAGAATTAGTTGACGAGAGAACAAAATTCTTCATTAACCCAACAGGAAGATTTGTTATCGGTGGACCAAACGGAGACAGTGGATTAACAGGTCGTAAGATTATCGTAGATACTTATGGCGGATACGCACGTCACGGCGGCGGTGCATTTTCTGGTAAAGACTGTACAAAGGTTGACCGTTCAGCAGCATACGCAGCAAGATATGTTGCTAAAAATATTGTTGCAGCAGGACTTGCTGATAAATGCGAAATACAGCTTTCATATGCAATCGGTGTAGCACAGCCAACATCTATAATGGTAGACACATATGGAACAGGTAAAATATCGGATGCAAAATTAGTTGAGATAATCAGAGAGAACTTTGATTTACGTCCGGCAGGAATAATCAAGATGTTAGACTTAAGACGTCCAATCTACAAACAGACAGCAGCTTATGGACATTTTGGCAGAAACGACCTTGATTTACCATGGGAGAAATTAGACAGAGTAGATACACTTAAGAAATATTTATAATGAGATAAAACTTTTATATAAATATCTCAGAATATTAAAGTAGTATTTAAAATGATATTAATTAAGAATTAGACAAATATTTTAATTAATAAAAATATGAATATACAGACAGCTATTTGCTTAGAGCTGTTCATATTAGTCAGTATTTAGAATGAATAATATGAATTTACGCAGAGCAGATAGCTGTTTTATAATAAATAGAATTAGGTGTATAAGAGATTTTTTGAAAATTAACTGACAGATAATATGGTTGGTGCAACCCGCCATTTTGATGCTTTAATCTGTATATAAAATGCTTCTTTTTATAAAAAATTAATAAATATGCACAATTGTTTATTAGTAAGCATACTAATTCTATGATACAATACTTAGTAGTGAATAATAGAAATGTGATAAAGAATTAAGGTGGAATCAGATAGTATGAAGTTAAAGAGTAAAATAAAACTATCTTTTGCGGTGATTACGATTATTCCTATTTTATTTATGATAGGAGTAATTTTTTGCATAAGCAGCTTTCAGATAAGGAGTATTGAGAATAAATATAATATTGATAATGTAGAATTTGAGAGTCTTATTAATCCTACAAGGTTGTATAGTAAATTTACACAGGACGTATATGAAAATATTGTCGCTAAAATTCATGATGATAAAGATGAAATAGCTGATGAAGCATATTTAAGAAGACTTAATACTGAACTTAGTGAGAAATACTCATTTTTAATAGTGAAGAAGCAGGGAAATGTTATATTCAATGGCCAGCCGGCCAGCGATAAGGACTTGATTGAACAATTACCTGATTATAGAGGAAGTCTTGAAGGCAATGCAACATATGTTGGTACGTCATTTATATATGGAGATTATAAATATCTTGTTAAGCAGTTAGCATTTTCATTTAATGATGGCACAAGCGGAAGTGCCTACATTGTGACAGGACTTAACAGGATAATGCCACAGGTTAAATTAATGATTATTGAAGTATTTGTGGCAATATTTATAATTATAATATTGACAGGAATCCTGCTTGCATTATGGATTAACCGAAGTGTTATGACACCGCTTAATAAATTAGGCGAGGCAACGAAGAAGATTGCTGAGGGTGACTTAGACTTCACGTTAGAGTCTGAAAGTAAAGATGAATTTGGTGCATTGTGTGAGGACTTTGAGAATATGAGAAAACGTCTCAAAGAATCGGCGGAAGATAAGATAAGAGATGATGAGGAAAGCAAGGAATTAATAAGTAATATTTCCCATGATTTAAAGACACCGATAACAGCCATAAAAGGTTATGTTGAGGGAATTATGGACGGAGTAGCGGATACTCCTGAGAAAATGGACAAATATATTAAAACTATTTATAATAAAGCTAATGATATGGACAGACTTATTGGTGAGCTGACAATGTATTCTAAGATTGATACAAACAGAATACCTTATAATTTCAAAAAGGTAAATGTAGATGAGTATTTTTCTGACTGTGCAGAGGAGATATCAATAGAGCTTGAGGCGAAAAATATTACCCTTAATTATTTTAATTATGTAGATAAAGATACGGTAATAATTGCGGATCCTGAACAGTTGAAGCGAGTTATTAATAATATTATCAGTAATTCGGTAAAATATATAGGTAATAAAAAAGGTGCTTTGAATATCAGAATTAATGATGACAATGATTTTATACACGTTGAAATCGAAGACAATGGTAAAGGAATTGCAACTAAAGATTTGCCGTATATATTTGACAGATTTTACAGAACTGATGTTTCAAGAAATTCTAATCAGGGAGGAAGTGGTATCGGTCTTGCGATAGTTAAGAAGATTATCGAAGTTCATGGCGGTAAAATCTGGGCAACCAGTAAGATTGACACAGGAACAATAATGCATTTTATAATAAGAAAATATGTAGAACCGGAGGTAGAAACGAATGAGCAGTAAGATACTTATAATTGAAGATGAAGAAAGTATTGCAGAATTAGAAAAGGATTATTTAGAATTAAGTGGTTTTGAAGTACAGATTGAAAATTCAGGAGATACAGGACTTAAAGTTGCGTTAGAGAAAGATTTCGACTTGATTTTACTTGACCTTATGTTGCCTGAAGTTGATGGATTTGAAATATGTAAGCAGGTAAGAGAGAAGAAGAATACACCGATTCTTATGGTATCTGCTAAGAAAGATGACATTGATAAAATCAGAGGATTAGGATTAGGCGCAGATGATTATATAACGAAACCATTCAGCCCAAGCGAAATGGTTGCCAGGGTAAAAGCACATTTAGCAAGATATGAAAGATTAATCGGCTCAGGCGTTCAGGAAAATGAGATTATAGAAATTCGTGGTCTTAAGATTGATAAGACAGCAAGAAGAGTGTATCTGAACGGAGAAGAGAAGATATTTACAACTAAGGAATTTGATTTGCTTACATTTCTTGCGCAGAACCCAAATCGTGTATTTTCGAAAGAAGAGTTATTTAAAAAGATTTGGGATATGGACTCTGTAGGCGAAATTGCAACAGTAACAGTTCATATCAAAAAGATAAGAGAGAAGATAGAATTCTCTACTGCGAAACCACAGTATATTGAGACTATATGGGGCGTAGGCTACCGTTTCAAGGTATAAGAATAAAAGATGCCCCATATAGTCTGCTTCGCAGGGGATGCGCAGACTACGTCGCGCCCATATCAGCAAAGCTGATATGTCAATGGGGCGTGGGCTACCGTTTTAAGGTATAAAATGTTAAGAATATTTTTCACGAACTTCAGGATTATGAGAATAAAATGCACTAATCCGTACAACCTACTAACAGTAGTATAATGGAGGTAGTGAGAAGATGGAGGTATCTGATAAGGGAAAATATTATTTGAAATTAGTATTGGTTACGGCAATAGCATACTTTTCATTTAAGTATCTGTTGCCTCTTTTTTTTCCATTTTTATTAGCATATTTACTTACGTATTTAATAAGACCGATGGTTAAATATGTTAATGAAAGATTTAGAATTAACAGACGGGCTGCTATAATAATTCTGCTTACAATTGTGGTGAGCATCATCGGAATAGGTCTTGCAATTATAGTTATTAAGACTACAGGGCAGATTAAGAATCTGGTTACTAATTATGACAAATATGAGAGAAAAATGGATATAGTAATGGATAAAACCTGTTGTATGGCAGAAAAATATTCGGGGATTGATAAAGATAAAATCGAGGGTGTTATAAATAAAGGAATTGATGGAATTACGGATATGAGCAAGTCACACGATGTCAGATATGCAATAATGAATAAATCATTAAGTACGGTGGTAATGTTTGGTGAATGGTTTGTTATTGTTCTGACAGCCATAGTTACATCGTATTTTATGTTAATGAATGAGGATAAAAAATCAGATAATTCAAATATGGAAAGCAACCGCCTTATAACAGATTTAAAACGTATTTCAGGAAGCGTTGGTAAAGTGTGTATTGCCTATATTAAAACGCAGCTTGTGATAATGCTTATAACGTCAGTGATATGCTTTATTGGTTTTATGATTATGAAGAACAACTATGCATTATTCTTAGCGATATTTGTGGGCGTTTTAGATGCTTTACCGATAATTGGAGTTGGTATCTTATTAATTCCGTTTGTAATCATTTACATTATTCTGGGTAATTATTTTAAGGCTGGAGTGACATTTGTAGTTTTTGTGATTTGTTATCTGGTAAGGGAATTTGCAGAGCCGAAGCTTATGGGCGACCAGATTGGAATTTCTCCTATAATGAGCCTGATATCAATGTATGTAGGATATAAACTATTTGGTATAGTTGGAATTGTGACAGGCCCAATTGCTTATGTGCTTATAGATACATTGATGAAACAGGAGAATTAGAAAAGAAATCTTTGCATTGAAAAATCTACCTATTATTAGTAAAATAAACCATATATCATATAAAATAACAATCAGTTTAATCGTAACAATGTGTTTCAACACACGATTATATATAAGTAATATATAAACTAATGTATGAAAGTATCATATAAACTAATGTACGCAAGTAACTTATAAACTAAAGTTTATACACATTATTGTAAATTAGTAAGAAAGGCGAGAATAATTTGACTAAGATAAATGTACCCAAAAGTGTAAAGATAATAATTAAAATTTTAGAAGATAATGGTTATGAAGCATTTGCGGTCGGGGGCTGCGTAAGAGATGCGATTATCGGGAGAGAACCTAACGACTGGGATATAACGACATCAGCGATGCCGGGTGATGTGAAGAGATTGTTTCATAAGACAATTGATACGGGAATAGCTCATGGAACGGTGACAGTAATGATAGAGCGTGTCGGCTATGAGGTCACAACATACAGAATAGATGGAGAATACGAAGATGGCAGACATCCTAAGAGTGTCGAATTTACAGGAAACCTTATAGAAGATTTGAAGAGAAGAGATTTCACTATAAATGCAATGGCGTATAATGACCGTCAGGGAATCGTAGATGAGTTCGACGGAGTGGGCGATTTAGAAAGAGGTCTTATAAGATGCGTAGGTAATCCGATTGACAGATTTAATGAAGATGCACTTAGAATATTAAGAGCTGTCAGATTTGCTGCAGCACTTAACTTTGATATAGAAGAAGAGACGAAGAATGCAATTGTAACATTGGCAGAGAATCTTAATAAAATCAGTAAAGAAAGAATACAGGCAGAACTAGAGAAATTACTCATATCAAAGCATCCTGAGAAACTTAAAATTGCTTACGAGACAGGCATAACAAATGTTATATTTAAAGAGATAGACAGGCTTGAGAAAATGGATGAGCTTGATAATACTATTGGTAAATTATGTGAAATGCCACCAAATCATTATTACAGATGGGCTACTGTGCTGATACACACTGACAGGGAGGAATGTCGAAACATATTAAGAGGTTTTAAATTCGACAATAAAACAGTGAATAATGTTTCGGCACTCGTAACAGCAATGAAGAGAGAAATTCCGTCAAATCGTGGTGAGATAAGACGAGATATATATGAAATTGGTGAAGAAATATATCCTATGTATTTAGAATTCAGAAGAATATATGATGATGAAAATAGTGATAGAATCAGAGAGATTCAGGCTGAACGGGAAGATATCTATGATAAAGGAGATTGTGTTTCACTAAGAGGTTTAGCTGTAAATGGAAGAGACTTAATGGAATTAGGAGCGAGCAGAGGCGCAGAGGTAGGCGCAGGATTAGAAATGCTTTTATACAAAGTGCTTGAGGATAACGAGTTAAATGATAAAGAAACACTTATTAACATATTTAAGAAATCTGTTTCATAAGATAGCATATGAGGCTGTATTAGGAATGGAGGATTGTGTGTGAGTGAAAAGGGGAATGGAATCATATGCAGATATGATTTTATAGTTAATAAGACAGGTAGAGCTAAAGGGGCTACATTATTGGATACCGATAAGGGATATTATCTGCTTCGTGAATTCAAAGGGACAAAGAAGCATTTGGAATTTGAAGAAGATTTATTAAACAGATTAAGTGAAAATGAATCGATAAAAGTAGAACAAATCGTCAGAGACTCTTATGGTAACCTTATTAATGAAAGTGATGATGGCAGAAAATATGTAATGCATAAATGGTGTGCCTCTAAAGATTTAGAACAGAAAGACACTATGCTTTTAATAAAAGCAGCAGGTGTTCTTGGTAAACTTCATTTGCTCATGAATGAAATGGCTTATGATATGAAATATCTGAATGAATGTTTTAATATTCAGGAATCGTACAGACAGTTGAAACCCGAATTTGATAAGCATAATAAAGAAATGAAGAGAACTAGAACATTTATAAGGGATAAACGAAGAAAGAACGAGTTCGAATTATTGATTTTATCTAGTTTTGATAAATTTTATCAAGATGGCATCGAGGTTGAAGAGCAGATGCATAATGAGAGAATACATGAATTTATCGATGACAGCATGAGATTAGGCAGAATAATTCATGGAGCATATAACTATCATAATATTGTAGTTACGGGAAACAGGCTTATGGTTACTAATTTCGAGCATTGCAAATGCGGTATACAGATAAGGGATTTGTATGATTTTATGCGAAAAGTAATGGAGAAGCATAGTTGGAACAGGGATTTGGGAATGAAACTTCTGAATGAATACAGGAGAAACAGGGAGATAACTGCCGAAGAATTTAAGTATCTTATTCTTAAGTTTAAATATCCTGAGAAATACTGGAAGATTCTCAATCATTACAACAATAATAATAAGGCATGGATACCTGATAAGGACGTAATAAAGCTTAAATCTGTCATAGAACATCAGGATAGAAGAAGAGATTTTATTAACAGTTTATTAAATTTAAAATAATATTATTGTTTTTTTTGACTTTATTAGATGAATATTATATAATAAATAGGATTATGTAAGTTGATAACTAAGGAGATAACTGATGAACATCAAGGAAAAAACATTCAAATATATTATGGTTTTTCTGGGAACGATTTTTGTTGTAGTTATAATTATGATTGCAACAGGAGATAAAAGTGGTAAAAAAGCTACTATCTCTAATGGTGTGGATATTCCGGTTATGCCTACTGCTAAGACAGATAAAAGTGAAGATTCCAAATCGGATAAATTACTTCAGGCAGTTGTTATTGATGTAGATAAGGATAAACATACTATGATTCTACAACAGACTGGTACAGATTCTAAGATAACATATAGTTATACGGGAGGTACGGAAGTGTCTAACCGTTATGATGAGGCGATTTCCGTAAATCAATTAAAGATTGGAGAGGTAGTAGATATTGAATTTGCTGCTGACAGGAAATTATCTAAGATAAAAGTATCAGATGGTGACTGGGAATACCAGGGTGTGACAGATTTTAAAATCGATACACAGAAGAAGTTACTTACTGTAGGAAGTTCTGTATACAGTTATACAGACAACACAGTTATAATTGATGAGTACAGGGAGACAACACTTGATAAATTAGAAGGTATTGATGTAGTTACACTAAAGGGTAAGGATAAGCAGCTTGATTCGATAATAGTTACCACAGGACATGGTTATGTCAGACTTGACAGCACAACCTTCTTCGAGGGTGGTTTTGTCGAGATAGGCTCGAAGATAGTACAACTTATCACGGAGAATATGGTTATACCGGTACCCGTTGGAGATTATACATTAACAGTAACTAAGGATAAGACCTCTGGTTCTAAAGATATTTCAGTAGAAAGCAATGAGGAAATCAGAGTTAATCTTATAGAATTTCAATCAGATGCCGTAAGGCTTGGTACATTATCATTTAAGATAGCACCGGCAGGAGCAAAACTTACGATAGACGGAGTAGTCAAGGACTATTCGGATATAATTGATGTGGCATATGGTACACATAAGATAGTGATATCAGCTAAGGGTTATGATACGTACAGTCAGATAATAAACGTTCAGGACATTTTTAAGGAATATAATATTTCCTTAACACAATCTACTGAGACATCTGTGGCTGATACTAAGTCGGAGAAAGACAGTACAGATGAAAGTGAGAGCCAGACTTCTAAAAATACATCGTCTAAAAATAATACGAATAGTAAATCAAATCAGAAGCAGATGACATCTTCTAAGAAGTCAGCTAATAGTACAGCACAGACAACTACATATCAGACGATTGATTATTCAAAACTGATAGGTTCGCTAATTGGCGATTAAATATATTGATGCGTTACAGGAGGTAAAAGATGAATTACAAAGAACTTTATGAAGAGTGGCTTAGCAACACTTGTTTTGATGATGAGACAAAGGCAGAATTAAAAGCCATCAGTGATGATGAAAATGAGATTAAAGAAAGATTTTACCAGGAATTAGAATTTGGTACTGCAGGACTTAGAGGAATAATAGGTGCCGGTGTTAACAGAATGAATGTATACACAGTTCGTAAAGCTACACAGGGACTTGCCAATTATATTTTAAAAGTCGGCGGTGCAGATAAAGGCGTTGCAATTGCTTATGATTCAAGAAGAATGTCTCCTGAATTTGCAGATGTGGCAGCATTATGTTTAAATGCAAACGGAATTAAGGCATATGTTTTTGAAAGCCTCCGTCCAACTCCTGAATTATCATTTGCAGTAAGAGAATTAAAATGTATAGCAGGTATTAATGTAACTGCCAGTCACAATCCACCAGAATATAATGGATATAAAGTATATTGGGAAGATGGTGCACAGATTACACCTCCACATGACACAGGAATTATGGCAGAGGTTAAGGCTGTTACAGATTTTGCTACACTTAAAACAATGGATAAAGACGAAGCTGTTAAAGCAGGATTATATAATGTTATTGGTGCAGATATTGATGATAAATATATTGCTGCACTTAAGAAACAGGTCAAACATCAGGATTGCATAGATGCAGTTCAGAAAGATTTAAAGATTGTATACACACCACTTCATGGAACAGGTAACATTCCTGCAAGAAGAATTCTTAGAGAATTAGGCTTTGAAAATGTATATGTTGTTCCTGAACAGGAACTTCCTGATGGCGAATTCCCAACAGTAAGCTATCCTAATCCTGAAGCAGCAGAAGCATTTGAACTTGCTTTAAAACTTGCTAAAGAGAAAGACGCAGACCTAGTTCTTGCAACTGACCCTGATGCAGATAGATTAGGTGTATATGTTAAAGATGATAAAACAGGTGAATATATTACGCTTACGGGTAATATGTCAGGATGCCTTTTAGCCGATTATGAGATAAGCCAGATTAAGGAATTAAATGGTCTTCCAGAAGATGGTGCATTAATTAAGACAATCGTTACAACTAATATGGCAGATGCAATTGCTGAATATTATGGTGTTAAGTTAATTGAAGTGTTAACAGGCTTTAAATATATCGGACAGCAGATATTAAGATTCGAACAGAGTGGTAAAGGTGAATATTTATTCGGTTTCGAAGAAAGCTATGGATGCTTAATCGGTACTCATGCAAGAGATAAAGATGCAATTGTAGCTACAATGGCACTTTGTGAAGCAGCAGCATATTACAAGACAAAGAATATGACTTTATGGGATGCAATGATTGCAATGTATGAGAAATACGGTTATTATAAAGATGGCATACAGTCAATTACATTAAAGGGAATCGAGGAACTTGCAAAGATTCAGGAGATTCTTGATACTCTTAGAAATAATACACCTGAGAAATTCGGTAAATACAAGGTATTGTCAGCAAGAGATTATAAGAAAGATACAATTAAAGATATGGTTACAGGTGAAGTAAAACCTACAGGACTTCCTTCATCAAATGTATTATATTATGATTTAGAGGATAATGCATGGCTTTGCGTAAGACCATCAGGAACAGAACCAAAGGTTAAATTCTACTATGGTGTTAAAGGAACATCTCTTGAAGATGCTACCAAATTATCTGATGAACTTGGTAAAGAAGTAGTAGATATGATAAATGAAATGTTAAAATAGTAAACAATGTGATAAAGGAGGATATGAAAATGGCAGAGAAGATAGTATGGCAGGACAGAAAAAGAATAATTTTCGGATTACCATGGACATTTACAAAGTATAAGTTATATGAAGACAAGCTGATTATTTGTACAGGTTTTCTTAATAAGAAAGAGGAAGAAGTCAGATTGTACAGAATTATGGATAATACTCTAGAGAAACCATTAAGCCAGAGAATATTCGGATTAGGCAGTATTAAAGTTAATTCTGCTGATAAATCAACTCCGGTATTCTACATTGAAAAAGTTAAAAATGCCGATGAAGTTCGAAATAAACTTTCGGGCTTAGTTGAAAAAGAGAGAACTAAGAAGAGAGTTTCAGGTCGTGAATATATGTCAGCAGATATAGATGATGATGACGATGATGACAATATGAATTAAGAAGGCGAAAGGTTAAAGAGAGATATGAGAAAAAGAATAAAATTACTTGCTACAATGTTAGTATTGTCAATGGTAATGTTTTTGATGGCAGGTTGTGGCAGAAGTGTTAAAGTAGGAACAAGTGCTAATAGTGATAAACAGGATAAGAAGTCAGATAAGAATTCATCAAAGGATAAAATATTTGACATAACAGATGATGACATAGATGATGATTCGGATTATGATTTAGATGATGAAGAAGAGACAACAAAGAAGAGCAGTTCCTCAAAGAACAATTCCTCAAAAAATAACTCTTCGAAGGATAATTCTTCAAAAGATAATTCATCAAAGAAAAATAATTCAACATCTAATACATCATCATGGAAATCATATTCAGGAGATGGATATTCTGTTAAATTAAGTTCTGACTGGTCTAAGACAAAGGGTTCATCAGTAGTAGATATAGCATTCACATATAATGGTACAGGTCTGAATGGTGATTTTGCTGAAAACATAAATGTTGTTGTACAGGATTTAAAAGGTTATGACTTAGACTTAGAGTCTTATAAAGATTTATCAATGGATCAGTATGCAGAATTAGACTACAATGTTGATGATATCTATAAGAAAACAATAGATGGTGCAAAAGGATATTTCTGTAAAGTTTCAGGTGAGGAGTCAGGAATTAATTGCAGTATTCTTCAGTATTTTACAGTAATAGGGGATAATGCATATGTATTTACATTTGCCGCTGATGAAGATGATTTTGATAATCTGGAAGATGAGGTAATGGAAATATACGAAACTATAGAATTTGACAATGTAAAAGGTGCTTGATGTCGCCTTTGTAGATATAATGCCACCTTAATAGGGTGGCATTAATACATATGAAATGTTTTGAGTTAGTTATTGTATCAGTTGATTTAACAGGTATAGTGTATACCCGTAATACAGTATAAAATGAAAGGAAACGATTATCAATGAATTCAAGAATAACAGTTAAAGATGTTGTGTCAATGCTGTTAATTATAATTTCATTTACAGCGACAGGAATTATGATAAAAAATGAGGATTACAAATATGCAATGTTGTCACTGACATTTGCGGCACTTTGTGTATTAATAGGCTTTGGCGTGATGATTTTAGAAGATGCTGACAGAATCCTTGATTTAAGTAATCCGAGCTTGCGTAATCCGAGAAAAAGCGGTTCAAATAAGCGTGTAAAATACATTTCGAGACTGACACCGGATATGGCAGCGGGCAGAAAGGATTCTAAGGCAAAAGATGACGTATATAATGATGATTTATATTTAGAAGAAGCAGATACTTCAGACTTCCACGAATCAGTAGGCAATATGAGAGTCTACAAACGTGGCGAAGAAATAGAATATCATGATGATGAAGATTAAATGAAATGAGGTTAGTGTAAAAAATCAAAATGATAATTTGATTTTTTACACAGCAATTTGTTCGCAGAGCGAAATTAAATTGCGCTTATGGCAGACGAAAATCAGTGATTTTCGTCGCCACTTCGCGATAGGTCGCTCAGAAATGAGGTTAATATGAGTAAAAAGAGTTTTATATTAATGGCATTAGTAGTCAATCTGACAATATGTCTTACTTTATGCATTGTATTATTAACAGATAATGATAAAACAAATACTAATAACAAAACTAAGGCTGAAAGTTCAATGAGTCAGGAGATAAAGAAAGATGAGACTCCTATAGATAATGAAACTACATCAGACTATAACATGGATGCTGAAAACATTATGGAAGAAACATCAGTTACAAAAGAGACTTCAACGAAGGTTATAGAGTCACAGGTATCAACAGAAACACAGCCATATATATATAATAAACCATCAGGTGCTGCGACTACGGGTGAGTCATCATCGAATCAGGAGACTACGACTCCACAGCAGGCAGCAGGAAATACAGTTAATGGGACAATAGCAGTTATCAGCAGCAGTTGTAATGTCAGACTCAGCGCAGATGTCGGTGCCAATGTGGTAGGCACAGCAAAAGCAGGAGCGACATATACAATTGCACCTGATAAATGTAATTCAAACTGGATTGCTATATATCTTGATGCAAATACAATAGGGTATATTTCAAGCTCATATTGTACAATCCAATAGGACTAATAGATTCCATTTTAGATAATACAGTTGAGATTTAGATTATATAACCCGGTTGCACATACAATATGAGATAAATTGTCTGAACGGTAAATTAGTATATATAAATATTTAAAATCGTGTTTCAAATTGCTAATTTGTCGGTGTTGTATTTTTGCTCTTATTATTATTTGTATTCATTCAACATTCAGACAATTAAACAGAGATGTCCGTCTTTGACACACACTCGATTTATGACGAACCGTGTGGGAGTCAATGCCGTCATTAACAGAATGGCGGTACAGTAAATCACCGTTCAAGCGAAGCGCGTTTGATATACTGTACCGTAATAAACTTTGTTAATGGCGGCATTTTACTCCCACTAGGTTAAGGAATATGAGAGCGTGTGTCATAGACGGACATCTCTGTTTAATTGTCTGTCTGGTGAATGTACACAAAATTAGAGCAAAAATAACAACACCTGACAAATTTATGCAATTCTTACAATGATTTCAAATATTTATATATGCTAAATTTACCTGAGCAGACGACTGTAAAATATAATTGTATGTGCAAAACCGGGTTATAAATCTATATTCACTTTATATTATCTAAAATAGAATATATTAGTCTCAAAAGTAGGACTTCTTTCATAACATATATTATAGAAAGTATAGTTAATTATGAAGCTGCTATCGCAGTATAATGAGCTTATTATTTAGTGATATGAATTGTACGCTCATAATTGCTATAGATATTCACTATAAAATATGTTAAGAGGGGAGTTTTTTTATTGGAGTTGTTATTAAAGGAAATGTTATATGTTCTACTTTTAAGTGTAATAATTATCGTATTGTTTGTCCTGATAATCAGACGGTTTGTATATATTCGCAGAGGAAGAAAGTTTTATCCTGAATATAATTCTATGGCACAAGTGGAGAGTATTAATAAGGAGATTGCGGGTTCAGGTTTTGAATTCGAACCGAAACAGGAAATATTTATATCGAAGCACAATGCGTGGCAGAGAAAATTCGGCTACAGAAATATATATGATGAGATGGCGGAATCATTTGGAATGATAATAGACAGTGAGCCTGTGAAATTCGATTATGGTGGAAAGAAATGGCTTATAGAATTCTGGAAAGGTCAGTATGGAATTACAACAGGTGCGGAGATAGGTGTGTATACGTCAAAGGACGGCAGACATTATGACAGTGTGAGGGAAGATGAAGAATTGTTTATGAGTTTTATTCTTATTAAGAACAGAGACGTTCTGATAAGGCGGCACGATACCCATTGG
>ULXM01057256.1_pt1 | contig 20194 bp, 18 predicted proteins | sample 1961271 | NCBI WGS metagenome assembly ULXM01 (sample SAMEA4835838, study PRJEB28245) | human gut metagenome | biome: gut microbiome; material: fecal sample | place: Denmark | collected 2008 | reverse complement strand
CATCTTTCGGTGGCGGAAGCGCGATGATTGGTCTGCCGGGGGATTTCACTCCGCCTTCAAGGTTTGTACGCGCGGCCTTCTTCCAGAGCACCGCGCCGCAGAAACCTGACGCAGAGGGCTCCGTGTTCACGGCATTTCATATTCTCGGATCAATGGAGATTCCTATCGGGGCGCAGTTCCCGGTCGACGAAACGCCGGCTGACATCCCGTCTGCAACCCAATGCACTTGTGTCACCGACATGTCAGGTTTGAAGTTCTATTATCGCTCCATGTATGATGGAGGCATCAGATGCATTGACCTTAAAGAGATTGACTTCAAGAAGATTGGCTTGAAGTCCGAGCCGCTCGTTCCGTCAAAGAAGGAATTCGTCCATCACATCAGATTTTAACGTTGAATGGCACAGGAAGACCTCACCATGAAATGCGGTGTCGGGACGCGGCCACGGAGCGTTTTGTAACTCACTGATAATCAGACACCATTTTAGATATAGCGTGGAAACGCAGGCTATTTTTGGTCGCGTTTCCACGCTGCATTTTATAACGCATTGATAATCAACACCTCCAAAAATAAGGCGTGGCCGCGTCCCGCCGAGTGGCTATTGAATCGCTGAATATGGCAATTTGTACGCCCTACAGTCTTTGATTCTTTCATTGACGACAGGTACATCCATATCATACATGAGAAAGACGAGAATCTTGTCGGTCTTCGATATTTTCAGTTCCTTCTTCCTGACATCAATCAATCTCTGCGAAATACTATCTCCCTCTATCTTAGGGACAATCCTGATCGGAGAACGATATGCCTGTTTAAGATAATCCAAATAAGCCTCCTCCGTATGGTCTTCAATATTTTCGTTCCATCAATCACAAAATTTATATCCTAACACAGATACCAGAAATTATTCCACCAAATCTTCTTCATCGTGGGCATAATTTAACTTGCGACAGGCGCCTAATGCTATCCGGAACTATTACCGGACCTATTGTTGTTCAGCAATAAAAACATATCTTTGCTTATTGGAAAGCATCCATAACCAAAACAACAGAAAAAGATCATGGCAAAGAGCAAAATAGACTTTATGCCACTTCTCCTTGCGACTCTCTGCTGTTCAATGGCTCACGCACAAAAGCAAGTTTCTGCAGAACTGAGAGATTCCACTGAGAGCGGAAGCGACATCATAAAGATAGTTGGAAATCACTCCAGCAAAGGAGCGGTCAATAACGCCCTTGACATATTGAGCGGTCAGGCTGCCGGTGTCAACGTGACATCCAACGGTCTGGACCGGATGGCTATGCTCAATAGCGTGCGGGTGCGTGGTACGACATCCATTATCGGTGGCAATGATCCTTTGGTGCTGATTGACGGGGTCACTTCTGACGTGCTCACCCTTTCAACCATCTACCCTGCAGACATCGAGAGTTTCCGGATATTGAAGAATGCCACGGAGACAGCAATGTACGGTTCACGTGGAGCGTCAGGTGTGATTGAAGTCAAAACGAAAAAAGGAACAGGACGTGGTTTTCAGATATCCTATGAAGGAAATGTAGGTTTCGAGCGGATGTACAAACATCTGGAAATGCTCAATTCCACAGAATATGTTGCCACCGCAAAGGCTTTGGGCGTCTATTGCAATAACGGAGGGTTCAACACGGACACTTATAAGGTCATTACCCGCACAGGACTTGTGAATAATCACTATCTCGCATTCAGCGGGGGCACACCTCAGTCAAACTATCGTGCCTCATTCGGCTTGATGGACCACAACACAATCATCAAGAAGATGGACTATGGCGTTTTTGTCGCAAAAGTTGACGTGACCCAGAAAGCCTTCAACAATAGACTTACTGGAGAGTTCGGAGTATTCGGATCATCGTTCAAGAACCATGATATATTTGACACGCAGATGTTGTTCTATTCCGCAGCATGCCAGAATCCGACTTTCCCTGCCGGAACTGACGAACATGGGAACTGGCTTAAAAACGAATCTGCAACGCACATCAACCCGCCAGGAATAGTGCTTGAAGAGAAAAACGACTCCAAGGATTTGAACTTTGATGCCCACATCAGGCTGAGCTACGACATCAATACTGACTGGCGGGTCTCCGCCTTCGGTTCCTACCTCTACGGTTCTACCGAGAACGGGCAATTCTGCCCGACATGGGTATGGGCACAAGGCAACGTGTACCGTGGCGAGTTCAAGAAAGAGGAGTGGCTCGGCAATGTATCTCTGGTTTTCATCAAGCAGTTCGGCTCACATAAGGTCTCTGCCGGAGTAAGCGGCGAATACCGCAAGCTGCAAAAGACGGCTTTCTGGGCATATGCCAAGGGCATACCCACAAATAACTTTCATTACGACAATCTGGGCGCGGCTGCTGTCAGACCATATGGTGGAACGGAAAGCACATATGAAGACCAATCTCTGGCTTCGTTAATGGGGAGCATCACATATAGTCTGCTTGACAGATACACGTTGGCGTTGAATGCGCGTGGTGACGGATCGTCTATGGTAGGCGCCAGCAACACATGGGGATTCTTCCCTTCCATATCATTTACATGGGATTTGAAAAAGGAAAACTTTCTCATCAATGTAAAGCCGCTGTCCATGCTCAAACTCCGTGCTGGCGCAGGACAGGCAGGCAACCTTGGAGGCATCTCTGCATATACCACCATGAACACCGTAAGACAGACCGGCATTGTCCCTATCAAAAGTTCGCCGACAGTAACACTTGGCATGGTGAGAAACAACAATCCCGATTTAAAGTGGGAAACGAAGACTACATTCAATATCGGTGCGGACATGGGGCTCTTTGCCAACGGTCTTATACTTACGGCGGAGTATTACTTTTCCAAGACTACCGACATGCTCTATGCCTACGAAGTCCCGGTTCCGCCATTTGCATACAACACATTGCTCGCAAACATCGGTTCCATGTCAAACAGCGGATTGGAATTCGGCCTGTCCGGGCAGCCGATAAGAAAGAAAGACATAGAACTTAACGTTAATATGAACCTGTCGTTTCAAAGCAACAGACTAATCTCGCTGAGTGGAAAGTACAAAGGAATGAGCATGTCCGCGGCAAATGTCACCGCCATCGGGGCCTTGGACGGAGCGGGACAGAACGGCGGCGACAACAATGTGGTTTATCAGATAGTCGGACAGCCACTTGGCGTTTTCTATCTGCCACATTGCAAGGGACTCGTAAAAAATGAGAACGGCAGTTATTTCTACGACATAGAGGATCTGGATCATAACGGCAAGGTCGACATAAGCGACGGCGGCGACCGGTACATCGCAGGACAAGCCACACCAAAGGTAATCCTCGGTTCAAACATCAGTTTCAGATACAAGAATTTCTATGTCTCCATACAGATGAATGGAGCATTCGGGCACAAGATCTTCAATGGAACGGGATTATCATTTACAAGTATGGCTTGCTTCCCGGACTACAATGTGCTTAAGGATGCCCCTCAGAAGAACATCGTAGATCAGAGAGTCTCCGACTATTGGCTTGAAAAAGGTGACTATCTGAACTTTGAGCATTTGACATTAGGATATGACGTGCCCTTGAAAAGCAAGACGTTACGTTCATTGCGCATATCCGGCAACGTAAGCAACCTTGGAACAATTACGGGCTACAGAGGTTTGACGCCAATGATAAACAGCTACGTGGTGAACAGTACTATGGGTATTGATGACAAACGTAACTATCCTCTGTTCCGCACATATTCGTTGGGGTTGAGCATACAGTTTTAATACGGAAAAAGCATGAAGAAGATTATTGAATACATATTGGCAGTACCGTTGATGCTTTGCTTCTGCAGCTGTCTGGATGAACATCCAAAAGACCAGATAGGCCAAGAGGAAATATACAACAACGCAGATAATATATACAAAAATGCAGTAGCTTCCCTGTACAACTACATTGGGAGCAATCAGGAGTCCGAAGGACTTCAAGGGACCTGCAGGGGAATCTACGACTACAATACGTTGACAACAGATGAGGCAATGATTCCGATCCGTGGTGGAGACTGGTATGATGGCGGCCTCTGGGAAAACATGTATCAGCACAACTGGAACGCCAATGATATCAGTTTATATAATGTATGGAAATACCTCTTCAAAGTAATAGTCATATCCAACCAGTCGCTTTCCGTCATTGATGACCACAAGAGTCTGCTTTCGGCTGAACAGGCCCGTGATTTCACGGCAGAGGTAAGAGCTGTGCGGGCATTGTTCTACTACTATGCGATGGATATGTTCGGGCGTGTTCCTATCGTTACAACATACGACGTAAAATTGGAGCAGGTAACGCAAAGCGAGAGACGCGAGGTCTTCGATTTTATTTTCAATGAACTGCAGGATGTCGCGCCGTTGCTTGCTGACGAACATTCCAACAAGGAGGGTGACTACTACGGACGAGTGACACGGCCTGTAGTCAACTTTTTGCTTGCAAAACTGGCGCTTAATGCTGAAATATACACCGATGACAACTGGACAGACGGAAAGCGCTTTGATGGCAATGACATCTTCTTTAATGTGAATGGAGAGAAGATGAACGCTTGGAGTACCTGCATTTGGTATTGCGGGCAACTTGACAAAGAAGGGTATCAGCTGGAAAGCGATTACGCCTCGAACTTCGCTGTTCACAACGAATACTCCATGGAGAACATTTTCACCATACCATTGGACAAGAACTTATATTTGAACGAATACCACTATCTTTTCCGCTCACGCCACTACAAACATGGCGGGGCCTATGGCGGTTCATCCGAAAATGGAACATGTGCGACTATCTCAACCGTCAAGGCTTTCGGTTACGGAACAGACCATGTCGACAATAGATTCAAGACAAACTTCTATGCAGACACCGTTTTTGTTGACGGCAAGAAGATATATCTGGACAACGGAAAGCCATTGGTGTATATGCCAATGGAATTGAAGCTGAATCTTAGTGACAGTCCATATAAGCAGACAGCAGGTGCCCGTGCCGGCAAATATGAAGTTGACAGGACCGCATATTCGGACGGCAGACAAGTTGACAACGATATAGTTCTATTCAGATACGCCGATGCCATATTGATGAAGGCCGAGGCTAAAGTCCGTAATGGAGAAGATGGTTCAAAAGAATTGAATGCAATTAGGGACAGAGCTGGCATGCCGCATGTAAAGGCCAATTTGAGCAACATACTTAAAGAGCGGCTGTTGGAATTGGTATGGGAAGGCTGGAGACGTCAAGATCTCATCCGCTTTGGCGAATACACCAAAGCATACGACCAGAGGACTCCTCTGGAAAACGAGTTCACCGGGTTCACAACTGTTTTCCCGATACCACAAAGATGCCTGGATTTAAACAAAGGGTTAAAACAAAATCCAGGTTATCAATAGAGAGCCGTAATCATCATTCTCGTATCAGAATTGCTTTCAGTCATCTCACTCCGCATTTCCCACGCTGCGGTAATCCCACGTGATGTATTTCTGTGTCAGCTTCTGGCGGTCGCCAAGGCTTATGTTGTCCTGACTGACCACCTCCTGCGGCCATCCGTCATTGAAATAATTTATGCGGACATATGAGTTGCACACCCCGTCCGTGGTCACCTGACTGTCAAATTCGGTATCGAGACCTTCCCGCACATCCTTTGCGGACTCCTTATCAGTGAAATACTCTATGAGATTTCCTAGCAGCGCCTTTATGTCCTCTCTTGGAATATACGAATAGACGTCTGCGGATATGCCGTATTCATACGTATCAGGATCAAGCCAGATGTCCGTTTTGGTATCAGAGGCGTATTCGTTTTCCGTCGCATCTTCATGGCTTTCCGTTTCGCCTATCTTATATTGGTCTCCATGATAATTGAACAGAAGTTCTATCTCTTCCGTATATCCATCGACCAGATTGTCGGAATCAATCATTGACATCAATTTATCCATCTTAAGCCCGACAGCGCGCAGGGAATCCGCATATGGCATTTTACTGATCGCCTTCGCCAGGACTTCTTTCGCCTGTTTCCTGATATCCTTCAGATTGTAGTATTTGACAATCTTGCCGCACTGGTCGGTACGGAATCTTATAGTGGTGCCTACTGTGGCATCATTGAGAATATCCATTACCTGTCCGATAAGATTCTGGGCCTCCGATTTGATTTGGTCGTCGGAAACAAATTCAAGGAAAGTATATTCCATGTCATACCCTTTTCTGGTGGAATCCGTAACCGTAAGCATCACTTTGGCGGCGGCACCGAGTGTCATCACCGTGTCTTTCCCGTTGACCTCCCATTGGTTGTCATGAATCCAGTAGGTCATGGTGTCCCGCTTGCTGAACCAAGCTATAACCGGAAGAATGCTGTCATTCTGGACCGTCACTTCAGAAGAGTCCTGGACTTCAGATAAACGATGATGATGTCGGGCCGGGGCAAATGACATCAATGAGACCAGGAGTCCCGAGATCATCGGAACCAACAAGAACTTTTTTACGTGTATCATATTTTCATGCATCATGTCAGAAAGCAATTTCGGAGCAAATTTAACATATTATGAAAAAAGTTATTCCCAATAAATGAAAAAATCATACATTTGCCACTCATTAACAAAACGACATGATGAAGAACCATAAATTATTCGGGGCAATCGCCTGCTCCGTCATCGCATTGACAATTTCGTCATGCGGAAAATCAGACAAGATTGAACGGTTTCCTGAGGGAACGTCAATGATAAAGATGATGGATGAGGACAACGGAGGCACCACATTGGGCAATTCCAAGGTCTATATGACATCTTCCGGAAACTTCAAGAGCAATAATCTGCCGATTCTCGACTGCGGGAAGAAGAGCGGAATAGGAGACATCGGTCTGCCGGATTTCACTAACATGGCGCCGGAAGTCGCTGTGATACCCGGACACGGCTACGTCATCTGCGACTCTGACAACGTCAAGGAATTCCCGTCCAGAAAAAAGGCAATCCGTGAAGATGCGCTCGTTTACAGGGCATATGTCGATTCATGGATTCAGACAGACGGAAAGAATGTCGGGGCCAATGTCTATTTCCTGCTCGGCAGCCCTCTGGAACGCGGGCAGATGCCGGAAATGGACAGCGACCTCGGAACGCTAGCCTTCGATCTGGTCAGCCATAAGTCCAATTCAATCAGCGTAAAGTTGCCTTCGGAGGACATTGAGGTTATTATCAATGACAAGACACCTCTGGCCTGCTCCACCAAAGGTAAGACATTGACATTAACATTGACAAGCGCCCCGATGTCATACGAGACCGGCACGTGGCCACTCAGCATCCGGAGCGGAAGGGTCTATACGAAGGCGACAGTCGCAATTGAGCTCTGACAGGGCGGCGGAAGAGTTTCTTTTACAAAACACCAATGTAAGCGTTGGCGGGACGCGGCCACGGAGTGTTTTGTAACTCACTGATAATCAGATACTATTTTAGGCATAGCGTGGAAATGCAGGCTTTTTTTGGTCGCGTTTCCACGCTGCATTTTATAACTAATTGATATTCAATGGTTCTAAATACCAGAGTGTGGCCGCGTCCCGCCGGCAGATAGCGGAATAAACTTTGATAACCAGAATAGCAGTCCTCTGAAACAAGGTATCGAATGACAGGTTATAAAAAAGTGAATCATTCTCTTGTAATTTAGGGGGGGCAGTATATTTGCACCGTAGAACCACCGACATAACAACTATGCCCCGTTTGAAATCGATTGACACGAGTGTTTTTATCATAAGGATTCTATTGTCTTGCATTGGAATGAGCCTAGCCTTATCCGCATATGCTCAAGACGGTATAAGAGGAAGAGTCTTGGACGAACAGGGAAAAGGACTTGACGCTGCTGTCGTCATGCTGGCATCATTACCGGATAATGTATTGATGGAAACCACTATAACCGACAGCAACGGGCAGTATCTTTTTCCAGTCCACAACGGCAAGTTTCTCCTATGCATAAAGACACTTGGATATAAGGAGTTCCAGAAGGACATCACCATTGCAGAATCTCAGACGCTTCCGGACATTCATTTGGAACCGGAGGAGATTTCATTGGAAGATGCCGTCGTCACCGCGCGGAAATCACGTCCGATGACGACTTCCGCGAATGGAAAGATTCAGATTCATGTCGCGCAATCCTACCTTACCGACGTAGGGAGCGCCTTGGACGTGTTGAAGCACTCCCCCGGCATTTCCGTAAACAATAAAGGCGACATTTCTCTGGCGGCTCTGGGAGGAACAGCCATATATGTCAACGGAAGAAAGCTCATGCTGCAGGGAGACGAGTTGTCAACTTATCTCCGCACCCTCTCTTCCGAGAAGATCTCTCAAATAGAGATTTCTCATAACCCTGATGCAAGCTTCGGGGCAGATGGCTCCGGTGGTATCATAAACATTATCCTCAAAGCATCAGGGCGATCGGGCTTTTTCATAACCACATCACATGGCGTCGGTTACTGGGAAAACCTGAAACAGAATTCAGACCTCGCCATGTCGTACAATACGGACAAATGGCAATTGGGGCTGAACTACAACCACAGTCTAGGGCACCACGCGATGGATTATGGTTACGAAAAGGTCCAGAATGGGGACAAGAACATATCCGAGACGGCTGACACGGACAAGCGCAACACCTACTCGGCTGGCATTGACTTTTCCTGGCAGCCTAATCAAAAGAACAGACTTTTCATAAACAGCACCGTAAACGTTCTCGCAGGTCCGGGAGAGACACGGACAACGACAGAAATCTATCAGGGAACGGACCGGCTGGTCAATATACTAAAAGCCCGCAACAACTATATTGAACAGAAAAATCTCCAGTACAACAACAGTCTGAGTTATCAGTACCGGCCATCATCAAATACACAAATATCATTCTCCGCGGACTGGACCCATTTCGACGGCAAAGCACGCTGCGAACAACCCAATGAGTATTTCACGGCAGACGACACGCCCATCCGTTCCGATTTCTTTTACTCGGAACCTGACAAGGATATTGACATCTATGCGCTTCTGGCAGACTACAAATACAGACCAAATGCGCAGAACGAAATACTTGCAGGTGTCAAGACAACGTTTATCGGGAGCGACAATTCATTTATCTTCAAGAAGAACGGAGTCATGGATACTGAACGTTCGAACGACTTCCTGTACAAGGAAAAGAACCTTGAGGCCTATGCGCAATATACCCGCACATGGAATAAGATTGAATTAAGTGGCGGACTGCGGATGGAGTATATGCACACATTCAGCAGGCTACTTTCCATGACAAGTCAGGATGCTGAGACGAACACCGGGAACCATCTTCGGTTGTTCCCGAATTTCAGTGCAACATACAACATCAACGGAAAGAACAAAATCGCATTGCTCTACAGCAGAAGACAGGACAAGCCCAGGTACGAGGACCTGAACCCGTTTGAATATCTGCTCGACGAATTGTCCTATTGGAAAGGCAATCCGTTTCTCAAGCCTCAAGTGTGCAACAAGATTATGCTGTCATACACCTGGAGCAGTCTGTCATTGAACCTCTATTACAACCATCTCGATGACTATTTCACATCACTTACGGATGTATATGGAAGCGACAAGACAATCATGACGACAAAGAATATCGGAACCCAGCAACAGGTCGGGTTCGACGCCGTATTCTCCAAACGCCTCACACCTTGGTGGGACTTCAGCACAAACGTAGGACTGTACTACTTCATGAACAAACTGGATTACGAAACGTACAGACATGAGTACAGACGTCCGTCATGTTTCTTGTCTTCAAGCAACAGCTTTCTCTTGCCGCTCGGCATCAACCTCGAAATCTCAGGGCGATTCTACTCCAAACGGCAGGGCGGAAGCTATGAGGTCTGCAGGCCGACAGGCAGCGTTGACCTGGGCCTCAACAAGAGTTGGCTTGACGGCTGCCTGCGCATAGCCCTGCTGATGACGGATGTCTTCCACACTGAACGTTGGGACAGTTATGGGACAAAAGATAACCTGATACTGTCGTCATGGGGGCATGGGGAGAGCCGCAAGATTCTGCTGCGATTGACATATGGTTTCGGAAAGCAAAGATTCGAGAAAATTGACAGGAATCTGGAGGAACTGAACAGATTATAAAAAAAGTAAATTTTTTTCTTGTAATTTAGGGGGGGGGCAGTATATTTGTGTCATATAAAACACTAACGACATGAAAAAGTTATTATTATTCATCTGTGCCGCAATGATGATTTTCAGCTGCGGCAAGGAAGAGTCAGGAAACAAAACTGTAATCGACCCTGTAGGAAAAAAGGAAACATGGGCCACGATTCTCAAGATGTATCCATTCCTGGACGGCTTTCCTGTATTTGACGGGGAAGTCGAGAATTGGCAGTATAAAGAACTCGGCAGCATGAAGACATTGACCTTCTTCGACAACGATTGCGACAAGTCCGTGTCGACAACCTATTACGCCAAGTTCATACCTGCGGGCTTCACCAAAAGCGAAGGTTCTGAAATCTACCGGAAGACGGTGGACAAGAAGAATTACATCTTCACCGGCAGCTATGGCGGCGGCAATTTCGGCCTACATTTCTCCGTTGACTCCGAATAGAATATGAAAACGGGAATCATCACCTGCGTCTTGACGGCATTGGCCCTGTCGGCAGGTATTACGTCGCACGCACACACCGTTTCCGACAAGAAGACAAAGCGTGAGAAGGAAGAGAATGTCAAAGTCAGAGTATGGCTCAACAAGGGAGAGGACAAAGTCATTGACGGTTATCTCCGTTCGGCTCTCGTCAACCGCCCCGACAACATTGAAATAAGCCTCACCGCCGACGGCAAAAGGATGAGATATATCAATGAAGATGTCGATTCCCTGCTTCTTGATGGTTCGGACAAATATGTGAAGAGGCTGGTCAAGATGTACGGAGCATTGGGCGGTCCGGCAAAGGTCGAATGGGTGCGTGAGGAATACCGGGGCAAAGGCATTGACCTGTACTCTCTTTTCACTGTCGAAGCCGAAAGGACAGGAAGAAACATCACGGTCGTGAGACCGGTCCGTTCGTGGTACCTTAGCATTGCCGGGGACATGGCCATAATGGTCGGGTCTGATACCCGCAACAGCATCTTTGACAAGGCTGATCCGCCGATGTCCGGGTCTATGCTGAACAAGTATTTCGGAAAGATATATGACTATCCGGAATTTGCCGCAAGGATACGGGAGGGCGAATTCAGCACGTTCATGGATGTCATCCATGCGTGGGAATCATCTTACGGAGGCACTGCTCTCCGCGTGGATGGAAAGCTCAAGGACGGGCAGGTCGGTGTCCAGGGAGGAATCGCCTCTTCCGACGCCAACAAGAACGTGGACTGGAAGCGTACCAAATCTGAGATAGTGTTCCCGAAATACACGAGGACAATCCAGGTCGGCGCCTCCCCTGTGATCGCAGAGTGGACAAAGGTGATGAAGCATGCCACTGACGGCTCCAAATCCTCATTCAAGATGGCTGTCCCTCCGATAATGATATATTCGGACATCTGCTTCCTTGATTTCGGACGTTTCGGAAGCCTGGGCTGGTCAATAGGAGGCGAATACTCCCGCTACAGCTACAACTGGATGCTGGACAACGGCTATGGCGACAAACAGCAGGACACGTACTGCAACAGAGTTGACCTTGCGGCAGGTATCAGTTATCACATAACACTATGCAGCCGTCTCGAACTCTACGCGAGGGCGATGATCGATGCCGGACTGATCGGAGAACACACCACTGACCACGAAAGCGGAGAGAAGGCCAGTTCCACATTCAACAAGATGGACACGAAGATGGGCATACTGGCCACTGCCGGACTCCGCTGGTACTTCTGCAACAAGGCCGGGCTCTGGGTGGAGGGCGGCCATGACGCAGGCTACGTGTCGGCAGGATTGTCATTCAAGTTCTGATGAGGTGGCGGGACGAATTCTCGCCTGACTTCATAACGAATTTATATAATACAGCGTGGAATTCAGGACATTTTCTGTCCGCAATTCCACGCTGTATTAAAATATTGTTCGGTTCACTTGAGGATCTTGAGTAATCAAGAGCCCAGTCTGTTTTAGAATCAGTTCGCCATCAGAACTTCTGCATAGTCGTTTGCTGAATTCGGCAAAGTGATATGGGATAGAGATTTCGTGTCGTTCCAAGCAAGATCATAGATTTGCAAGCCATTGGATGTCTCCGAAACGTTCAGAAGAATGTGGCCAGGCTTTTCAGAATTCGACGTGGCGGATATTATCTGGCCGATTTTGCAGGTGTAAATGGCTTGGCCGATAGTTCCGTTTTCAGGATTGACCAGGCGGAACAGACTCAACCCTCCGCATGTGGCAATATAGCCGGCATCACTGCCCGCCCTGAACGGAATCAATGATTCGGCTGCGATATCCTCCATTATGTGGAAGCCCTCTTTGTCCAGCATGACCGCAGTCCAGTTGCCATCACCCTTGTTTGCAGAAAGAAGATATGAAGTGGATTCTTTAGTTCCGATGAACACTCCTGGATAGTTTCCGAAATATTCAGGCTTCAGGCCATCTGGCATGGCAAATGTCGGCTGCACAGGTCCAAGTGCGTCCGACTTTGTCATATAGTTGGCTCCGATTTCAATCGGCAATGTCCGCAAGGCGCAGATGCCATCATGACATACAACAGCCACGGCGGCATTTGACGGAGTCAGGAATAATGCCATGACATCAATAGCGCGAGTCTTGACCTCGCCGGTGAAGAAATCGACACATACGGCTGTCCGGTGCCCGTCCTTCCCAGAGATGCCACAAAGCCCATATGAACGCGGAACATTGATGACTGAATGGAGATTCTCAGGCAGTGTAACCTCAAGGGATTTCTGGCAGGCATTGTTCATGTCAAGCATGAATCCGTCAATTTTGCAGGACACATGGCTGACTCCATAGAGTCTCAATTCCTTCGGTGACTGTCCGTCCGTGATTCTCAATAATCCGATTCTCTGCTGCTTTCCCTCACGCATTACGCTGACTTCCACATCCGCTGCCGGATACCTATATGGAAGGACGGCGGTTATGCCGACTGGCGTCACATCTTGCTTCTTTGCATAGATACCGGACACCTTACCTACAGGAATAGTTGCGTCAACGGTCTTCCAAGTAAATGTAAGCATGACATTGTCCGTCTGTTGGCAGCCTATGCCATGAAGATGAAAGGTATCGCCAGGCGAAAGTGTCTGCCCAGCCTCCTCAAGTCTTGCGTCCTGTATGAAAACGACATTATCTACAGGCGTGAATGCTTCTCTGTTGCAGGAACAGGCTGCCGTCATCACGGTAAGCCAAACAGCAAGTGTCTTACTTAGCTCCATTACAAATTATATTAGAAAGGTAATATACGTCCATTCAGTCCTTGATTGCGATATAGCCACTCTCGTCAATCATATCCGCACCACTTTTCGTAAAGATGAACTGGAAAAGTTTGTGTGCTATACTCTCTTGGCTTTCCGTCTCGCGGATTGCAGCATAGATGCTTGATACAAAAGGGTAGGTATTATTTTTCAGAGACTCTTTGCTCGGTACGACGCTATCGATGGACAACATATTCACTTTCATCAAATCACGAACCATCGCCGTGCAATAGAAGAATGGTGTGTAGCCGATGCCGTATTCATCCATCTCAATCTGCAAATATGGCGATGCCATTTGTGAGCCAATGATTTCAGGCATATAAGTACCGTCAATCATAGTCAGCCCAGCCATTACAAGGGTCTCCATTTTTTCCTGGCTTCCGGAATCAGTATCACGGATATAAGGAGTGATGGTGTGGTCAACGCCGCCGACCTCTTTCCAGTTGGTTATCTCGCCAGTGTAAATCTTACGCACTTGATCCGAACTCAGATTTCTGACTGGATTCTTGGGATTGACGATGAACACCAACGCGTCGATGGCCACAGGCTTGGTTATGATTTTGATTCCCACGTCATTAGCTGATTTCAATTCATTCCTTGAAATATCTCGGCTTGCGATTATCATGTCTGTCTTAGACTCGATAAGGTTCTCATACGCTCCATGAGTCCCACTACAAAGATTCTTTTCCAAATAATCTTTGTATGAGAAAGATGCCTTCGTTCCATTAAAGTCGGGCTTAATGATATATGTCGTGCCGCTCAGCCAGTCCTCCTCCCACTTGTATGGTACGCCAAGCACTTTATATGCCACGAGGTCCCGGACCGGCCGTGTGCTTGTCGAGCAGTCGGTAAGCGGCCAGTCTTCAAATTTGACATTCCACCCTGAGGTCCGCCGCTCAGATTTAGCACAAGATGATATTGTCAAAGCAGCAGATAAGCAGGCTATTCCGAATAATCCGTAAAGTTTCATAGCCGTTTGCATTTAAGTGTCCTTGTTATTTATCCTTTTTCAGCTTGAACGTGATGTTCTTTCTCATTGTATGCACAAACACGTAAAGCTCTCTCGTAAGAACTTCCTATTATCAGTCTGTCAACAACCAATTGCCCAGAACAGTTCCAAACATTGAACGTGGATTAGCAAGTTCTGAGCCTATCCCATTTTTTAACGAGTCCCCAAGTGTTACTCTTTAGAAATTATAAAATCTTCACACTCTTGCGAAGCGCCAATTTCAATTATTGGTAAACAATACTTGGCAAATGGAGTATTCTCAGTCTTGACGCAAATTGCACCACGCAATGTTCCTATAGCAATTCTAGCAAGTGCGTCCATGAATTGTTTTGGAAGAGCGACACTTGTCTTGCCGCCATCAGATAAATCATTCCAACAAGCTTCTTCTATTTCATAGTGGCAAAATGCCTCAGCAACCATAAATGGCCTACCAGCTTCAGTGAACTGAATATTCGCACCAACCGCAAGAGCCCTTCCTCCATAATTGGTCTTAATCGGAATCGATATATTTATTTCAACATTGTCACTCGCCGGTTCAAAGACTGTTGCGAACTGATCAATCGTCACGCCTCGTAGCGCATATTTAATTTCTTTCATAATCTAATTATTATGTCTGAATTGTTGAGTAAATACATGGTTATATGAGTATTTTCCCCCATCGCATACCCTATACGAATAATTATTAACCGCATAGAGAACGACAGGAGCATCCTGCTTTTTTGTAGTCACATCCGGCACTTCTATTAGTTTCAGACCGAGAATTTTTCCATATCTGATAGCTGTCGAAACTTTAATGTCGCAATCTTGTCCATGAAGAAATTTATTAATATACTGTAGTGAAACGTCGAGTTTTTCCGCCAAATCCTTTTGTGACATATGGTTGTTTTCCATATATCTAATAATTTTGAGAACAATCCTCTTTCCTGCCAGAATTTCGTCTTCGTTATTGATAGTCTCAACGGCATCAGTCATCCACGAAGACACCTTTCTCATGCGTTTGGTCTTTATATTCTCTTCCATATCTCGATTCTTTACATTTTTATAGTATAAAATCAATGAACAATTCTTTCGTATCAACCTTATTTTCTGTCAGCTCATTAAGCGCATATTCCAATTTCTCCTTTTCAATTTTTGTATTTGGAGCTTTCTGCATGTCCTTGTGCACCTTTATCGTTGCACCCGTTATCAAATAACATTTTCTTTCTTCGATTTCTATCGCATAGAATCTAAAAGCCAACCTGTGATGAATCCAGCCTTGTTTAAGTTTAACCCTTATGCTTTGGGACAATCGCAAACCTTCTTCTTCCGGAACAAGAGGCTCAACAACGGCATGGAGTCTATGATCAGCAAAAAGATTTATTAGTTCTTTCCGGATATCGTTCAACGATTTTGTGACATCCCGGATAAATTCATCCTCTGTTATTCCAATCCAATATTCTTGTTTAAAATATTCAATATTATCATTGAAGAATTTTCTAAGATAGAATGGCGAATCCCATAATTTGAATGCTTTCTCGAATTCATTATCTTCAACAAACGGGTTCTGAACATCAAATGCCGAATGACTCACTCCAAATGCGATTAACTCTTTGGCTTCAAAATATGATGCCGCAACCACGCAAGGAACACTCCTTATTTGGTCTATATCTGATGGATATATAAGATCGTACTGCATTTTCAAGATGCAAAGTTATGAAAAAAAATATAAATATCAACCTGTAGGTTTATTTTTTATCAGTTACAACACAATATTTGTTTCTCAGAAACATGATATATCTCACATAGTGCAATTCATCTATTCTTCAACTTGAACGTGATGTTGACTTCCCATCCATAGTTCTCGGCGATCTTGTAGATGTTACTGAAAGTGATGTCGTCCTTCTTGAACCAGGGCTGGACGGTGTTGCGGATGACGTTAAGTTTCTGCGCCAGTGCCTCGTTGGTAATGGCTGCCGACTTGTCGGGCACCATTGAGAATCAGTGGCTTTCTGATTGCGCTATTTTTCCACTCGACAAGTTTCTGAAATACAATTCTTTCCATATATGCAACTACATTTTCTAGCATGTGTCTTATAGATAAATTTACACTTTTTAGCACATAAAACAACTATTGTGCTATATTTTCTTGCACTTAATTGTGCAGCATAGACAGATCGATTCTATGGTTCGGTAGCATAGAACTTGCCGGCAATCTACATCAGAAAGAGGACAGCGTCATGCGCGCCTTTATGCCAGAAGTGGCTTCTGAAATGCTGGTATATTTGATTGAATGACTAATGAATCTTTCGCTCGAAATAAATCTTATTTTATCTCATTTTGTCCGGCCAAACGCCAATCTACCGGACATTTTGTCTCTTTCGGCTCATTTGTCCGGCCAAACGCCAATCCACCGGATGTTTTGTCATTTTCGGCTATAATAGAGTCGACTAAAATCATGAAAATACACCGCGGCGGAAGGGTCTATACGAAGGCGACAGTCGCAAATGAGCTCTGACAGGGCGGCGGAAGAGTTTTATAAAACCAATGTGAGCGTTGGCGGGACGCGGCCATGGAGTGTTTTGTAACTCACTGATAATCAGATGCTAATTTAGATATAGCGTGGAAACGCAGGCTTTTTTTTGTCGCGTTTCCACGCTGTATTTTATAACTTATTGAGAATCAGCGCCTCCAAAAATCAAACGTGGCTGCGTCCCGCCGGCGATTTTACAGGGATGATATTTATTCGTATCTTGCCGAATAAAATTCACGCACTCTGAAACAATAAACAAAATGAATAAAGCAAAACTCGACCAGGTTTTCAGCCTGAACAGTAGTGACGAAGTCTTTTCTTTCATGAAAGACTATGCATATAAGAATCAAGATTTAAGTGACGCCCTAATTCGGCACTTTCTTCCTGACGACATTGACTTGGATTCTCTTAGGAACGAGGTCAGGAATATCATATTTTCCGTTGATGAGAGCGGAGACAGATGGGGGCCTTCACTAAACTGGTATCAGATAGCCGACCAATTGAGGCGAATGATGGATAAGGCCAGATATTATGATCACGAAGGAAAATTTGATGCAGCGGCGTCAATTGCGTCCGAGGTAATCCTCTTTGTTGGAAAGTATTATTCTGATGATCGAGTATACGAATGTGAAGGTTTCGATGGATATGATTTCGAGACCAGGAGTGCAGCAGATATGCTCATACCGTTAATCGAATCTAAAGTGCTGGATATCAATACCATCAGGAGGATATCTAATGACATTGACAAGGTATTAGGAACAACTGCATTTCAGGACGGAGGATATTGCCTTGCAGATTTGAGTGAGCTGCAGAGTGTTCTTGAGGGCGTTTTCGATAATTTTGACGAACATTTGGCTTCACTTGATAAGATTATAGACAATGCAGGTCGAGCTGTCTATTATAGAAATCGCTGGTTGTTCAGAAAAGTAGCATACCTGAACTATAAAGAGAAGTATGATGCTGCACAGAAGACAATAGATGATAACTTTTTCGTACCGGAACTATCCAAAATGCGGATTGACTCCCAAGTATTCCACGGACAAATTGAAGAGGCTATTGAATCGCTGGACAGAGCAATAGAATGTACGGAAGACTCTTCGTATGTGCACAGCTGTCATGAAAGAAAGATGGAACTGCTTGAAACAACAGGAGACACATCGAGGCTGGCAGAAGAACTTGAGTATCTGATTCTGAACAGCTATTCTTCAGAATATGAATATTATCTTCAGTTAAAACACGTTCTGGAACAGTTACCTGCAAATTCTCCAAACCGGTTACACACCATCATTGAAAAGTTGGTCGATAAGAGCCGTTTTCATAGTCAAAAGGATACCGCCAGAATATGTGCAGAAGAGAACATGATTCCACAACTGGCCGAGTGTTTGTCTTGGAATAATAACTACAACGATGAATGCTATATGGTTTTGGCGGAATATGGCAAATTGCTGGACTCTCCCACGAGGCGGAAGATTGTTGAAGAACATATTGACAACATCCGAACGAAAGCCATCCCTACAGATAGCCGTAGATATTGTTATATCGTCAGCAATATGAAAGCCCTCCGGGATTCGTGCAGTGAAGGGCAAGCTGCTGTGAATAAACTAATTGAAGAATTCAGGACACAATATTGTCGAAGACCATCAATGATGAGAGAGCTGAATAAACTGCGTTGAGTGAGTTGGCAGAAATCACTACAAAATTCCCGATTTTACTCATACAAAACTCGGAATAATTCCCGATTTTGCGCCTTGAAAACACGTAATTTTTCCTAAAGAATTTTGTATGTGCTTGATTTTTATTACATTTGCATAAAATGTAAAAATACTATGCTTTTCAGGAAATTTGCATCGCACATAGAGGCTTTTTTGCGGTATGAACCACACAAAATACTTTTGATAAATGGCGCTCGGCAGATTGGCAAGTCCTATCTGATACGTCATATCTGCAAAGGGATGTTTCGCAACTATATTGAACTCAACCTCAAGGAAGATAAGGAGGGTATTGGTTTGCTGGCTGATGTCCGCAGCACTGATGACTTTTATATACAACTCGGTGCGATTGCAGGGGAACGACTTGGTGACGTATCTGACACGATTGTATTCCTTGATGAAATTCAAAGTTATCCGCATCTGATGACCATGCTGAAATTTCTGAATGAGGAGGGACGATACCGGTATATTGCCAGCGGTTCGGAGTTGGGCATAGCATTGGCACAGACTCCGTCAATACCGATAGGTAGCATTGCCATCGAGCAAATGTTTCCGCTCGACTTTGAAGAATTTCTACTTGCCTCCGGATGTGGTAAAGAGACTATTGATAGCATTAGAGGCTGTTTTCTCAGGAGAGAGACTCTAAATGATTCTCTGCATGCTTATATGTTGCGTCAGTTCAAGATATATCTGCTTACCGGAGGGATGCCGGATGCTGTCAACAAGTTTCTGGAAACACGAAACATTGCCCTTGTTCGCAAGATACAGAACGACATCCATGAACTGTACAAGCTAGACGCTTCCCAATATGATTCTGAAAAGAAACTCGTGATTCGGAATATTTATGATCTCATTCCGTCGAATATGGAGAACAAGAGGAAGCGCGTTGTCGTAAAGAAAATTGAAAACACAGCCGGGCATAAGCAGTTCAGTGATTATGCGGATGAATTTGAATATCTGACCAACTCTGGTGTCGCGCTTGCCGTTAAAGCTATCAGTAATCCGAAATTCCCGTTGAAAGAATCGGAGAGCAAAAATCTGCTGAAACTATACCTCAGCGATGTCGGGCTGCTTACAGGACTTCTTTACAAGAATAACATCAATGCCGTGCTCGGCGATGAGCGCAGCATTAACCTGGGTTCAGTCTATGAATCTGTCGTGGCGCAAGAACTCCATGCGCATGGGTGCGAGCTTCACTATTACGACAATAAGCAGCGCGGGGAGGTGGATTTCCTCATTGACGACTACGATAGTCTGTCCGTTCTTCCGATTGAGGTCAAGTCGGGAAAGGATTATAAGGTTCACAGCGCTCTCGATAATTTCATGAAGACTCCCGACTACAATGTCAAGAATGCCGTCGTGCTCCACAGCGGTCAGAAAGTATATCAAGAGAACGGCATCACATATCTCCCAATTTATTATGTGATGTTCTTGACAGGTGATTCCTCAGATTCCGCCGACATTGTCATACCGGAAATCGAGCCCCCGAAATTGTGATTTAAGAGTGGGATTGTCATTTAATATTTTCTCATAAAATATAAACTTTAGCACAAAATCAAGCATTAGAATAATGACCTACGCGGAATTATTGGCGGACAAT
>ULXM01001075.1_pt1 | contig 20431 bp, 15 predicted proteins | sample 1961271 | NCBI WGS metagenome assembly ULXM01 (sample SAMEA4835838, study PRJEB28245) | human gut metagenome | biome: gut microbiome; material: fecal sample | place: Denmark | collected 2008 | reverse complement strand
TCAGAAAATCGCTGAATTAAAGATGCCAGACTTAAATGCAGCATCAGTAGAAGCTGCAATTAGCATGATAGCTGGAACAGCTAGAAGCATGGGTATCGTTGTAGAAGATTAAGAAAATTAGAATGAAGAAGTGGGAGGAGTCTTCCGCTATTACCACTAGGAGGTTTTAGAATGAAACGAGGAAAAAAATACTTAGAAGCTGCGAAAGCAATTGATCGCGCTACTTTATATGACTCAGCAGAAGCTGTAGCTTTAGTAAAGAAATCAGCAACTGCTAAATTTGATGAGACAATCGAAGCTCATATCAGAACAGGTTGTGACGGACGTCATGCAGATCAGCAGATCAGAGGAGCTGTTGTATTACCACATGGTACAGGTAAGAAAGTAAGAGTACTTGTATTTGCTAAAGGTGCTAAGGCTGATGAAGCTACAGCAGCAGGTGCAGAATATGTTGGTGCTGAAGAACTTATTCCAAAGATTCAGAATGATAACTGGTTTGATTTCGACGTTGTAGTTGCTACACCAGATATGATGGGTGTTGTTGGTCGTTTAGGTCGTGTACTTGGACCAAAAGGTTTAATGCCTAACCCAAAAGCTGGTACAGTTACAATGGACGTTACAAAAGCTGTTCAGGATATTAAAGCTGGTAAGATTGAATACAGACTTGACAAAACAAATATTATCCATGTGCCAATTGGAAAAGCTTCATTTACAGAAGAACAGTTAGCGGACAACTTCCAGACGCTTATTGATGCAATCAATAAAGCAAAACCTAGCACATTAAAAGGTCAGTATTTAAAGAGTATTACTCTTACATCTACAATGGGACCTGGTGTTAAGTTAAACGTAGCTAAGATTTCAGGCTAATTAATAAAATATACACTTTATCATTTAGCAGAAATAAAGTTAAAAATTGATTGACAATATATTTTATGTGTGTTAACATACACATTGTGTTTAAAGACCGAAGACAGCAGGTGTATCGCAAGGTACTCAAAGTATTTGCCTGCCGAGGATTTTAAAATAACTCATTGAGTATTTATACCTCTTTGTCTGAGCGCGCTTTGACAAAGAGGTTTTTATTGTTAAGAAAACAATTTGTTGGGACTTACTTATATGGTAAATGCAACGAAATGATTTCTTGCATGATATATATGTGATATATATGTGATATATATGGACTCTATGTTATAATCTTTTGTCTTTTTAAACACTACTAATATAAGGAGGCAAAATTCATGGCTAAAGTAGAAATAAAGAAACCTATTGTTGATGAGATTTCTGAATTGCTTAAAGATGCAAAATCAGCCGTATTAGTTGATTATCGTGGACTTACTGTTGAACAGGACACAGCTCTTCGTAAACAGTTAAGAGAAGCAGGTGTTGTATACAAAGTATACAAGAACACAATGATTAACTTTGCTGTTAAAGGAACTGAGTTTGAAGAATTAAGCAAACATTTAGAAGGACCAACAGCAATAGCAGTATCTAATGAAGATGCTACAGCTCCAGCAAGAGTTTTATACAACTTTGCTAAAGATGCTGAAGCACTTGAACTTAAAGCAGGAGTAGTTGAAGGAACATATTATGATGCTGATGGAATCAAGCTTATCGCAACAATCCCATCAAGAGAAGGACTTCTTTCAAAATTCCTTGGAAGCATTCAGTCACCTATTACAAACTTTGCTCGTGTTATTAAGCAGATTGCTGAAAAAGAAGAAACAGTTGCATAATAGCGTCGCAGTTTGTATCTGATTTGAATTTGAATTAAAACGAGAAAGACCTTTATTGGTCTGCACAATTAAAAACATTTTAAATATGGAGGAATAAAAGATGACAACTCAGGAAATTATTGAAGTAATCAAAGGTATGACAGTTTTAGAATTAAACGATTTAGTTAAAGCTTGTGAAGAAGAATTTGGTGTTTCTGCAGCAGCAGGTGTTGTAGTAGCAGCAGCAGGTGCAGCAGGTGCAGCAGCAGATGAGAAATCTGAATTTGACGTAGAATTAACATCATATGGCGAGAAGAAGATGGACGTTATCAAACTTGCTAAGACAGCTTTAGGTTTAGGATTAAAAGAAGCTAAAGATGTTGTTGAATCAGCTCCAAAGGTTATCAAAGAAGCTGCTTCTAAAGAAGAAGCTGAAGATCTTAAAGCTAAATTCGAAGAAGTTGGTGCTACAATTACATTAAAATAATTTAGCGTGAATTTTGAATTTATAAGAGAGGCTATCACATATGTGGTAGCCTTTTTTGATTACTAGGAAAATTCTAACAAAAAATTCTTGACACAGAAAATCTACTGTGTTAAAATGGAAAATGCACTTTTATGTGTAGTAGGCTTTTTGTGCCTAAATAACGATACCTGTGAGAATAGGGACTCCAAACCTGTTCTTAATATATTATTATGATGCAAGGGGTGAATGTCGATGGAGCAATACAGAATACGTCCGGTTAAATCAGGAAAAAGTGTTAGAATGAGTTACTCAAGACAGAAAGAGGTTCTTGAGATGCCTAACCTTATTGAAATCCAAAAGGATTCATATAAATGGTTTTTAACTGATGGACTAAAAGAAGTGTTTAACGACATCTCACCAATTGAAGACTTTACAGAGCATTTAAGCTTAGAATTCGTAGATTTTCAGTTGTGTGAAGATGAAGCAAAGTATTCGATTGAGGAATGCAAGGAAAGAGATGCAACATATGCTGCACCACTTAAAGTTAAAGTAAGACTCAATAAGAAAGAAACTGGAGAAATCAGTGAACATGAAATATTCATGGGTGATTTACCATTGATGACTGCTACTGGAACATTTGTAATTAACGGTGCTGAACGTGTTATCGTAAGCCAGTTAGTTCGTTCTCCTGGCATCTATTATGGAATTGCACATGATAAATTAGGTAAAGAATTATATTCATGTACTGTAATTCCAAACAGAGGTGCATGGTTAGAGTATGAAACAGACTCTAATGATGTATTTTACGTGCGTGTTGACAGAACCAGAAAAGTTCCTGTTACAGTATTAATCAGAGCATTAGGTTATGGTACAAACGCAGAAATTATCGACTTATTTGGTGAAGAACCAAAGATTTTAGCAAGCTTTACAAAAGACACTTCAGATAATTATCAGGATGGTCTTTTGGAATTATATAAAAAAATCCGTCCAGGCGAGCCGTTAGCTGTGGAGAGCGCGGAAAGCCTTATTTCTAGTATGTTCTTTGATGCTAGAAGATACGATTTAGCAAAAGTGGGACGTTATAAATTTAATAAGAAATTAGCCCTTAAGAATAGAATAAAAGGACATATCCTTAGTGAAGAAGTTATAGATGTAAACACAGGTGAAGTCCTTGCTGAAGCTGGAACAACTGTTACGGAAGAATTAGCAGTTAAGATTCAGAACGCTGCTGTACCATATGTAATGATACAGGGTGAAGAGAGAAACGTTAAAGTTATCTCTAATATGATGGTAGATATTAATGCATACGTAGATTTTGATTGTACAGAACTTGGTGTTACAGAAGATGTATTCTATCCTGTTTTAGCACAGATTCTCTCAGAAAATGAAACTGAAGAAGACTTAAAGGATGCAATTAAGAGAAACATTAATGAATTAATTCCTAAACATATAACAAAAGAAGATATTATTGCTTCTATTAACTATAATATGCATTTGGAAGCAGATATTGGTACATCAGATGATATCGATCATCTGGGTAACAGACGTATTCGTGCAGTAGGTGAATTATTACAGAACCAGTATAGAATCGGTTTATCAAGAATGGAGAGAGTTGTTCGTGAAAGAATGACAACTCAGGATATGGCTGATATTTCACCACAGGCACTTATTAATATTAAACCTGTAACAGCTGCTGTTAAAGAATTCTTCGGAAGTTCACAGTTGTCACAGTTCATGGATCAGAACAACCCTCTTGGTGAGTTAACTCATAAGAGACGTTTATCAGCACTTGGTCCAGGTGGTCTTTCAAGAGATAGAGCCGGATTCGAGGTTCGAGATGTTCACTACTCGCATTATGGTAGAATGTGTCCTATTGAGACACCTGAAGGTCCTAACATCGGTCTTATTAACTCATTAGCAACATATGCAAGAATTAATGAGTACGGATTTATTGAAGCACCATATAGAAAGCTTGATAAGACAGATCCACTTAACCCTGTTGTAACAGATGAGGTTGTATATCTTACAGCAGATGAAGAAGATAATTATGTAGTAGCTCAGGCTAATGAGCCATTAGATGCAGACGGACATTTTGTTAATACAAATATTTCCGGACGATACAGAGAAGAAACATCTGAATTCCAGAAGAAAGTGGTAGACTTAATGGACGTTTCTCCTAAGATGGTATTCTCAGTTGCAACATCAATGATTCCTTTCCTTGAAAATGATGATGCTAACAGAGCATTAATGGGATCTAACATGCAGCGTCAGGCAGTTCCACTTTTAACGACTGAAGCACCAGTTGTAGGAACAGGTATTGAACATAAGGCTGCTGTTGACTCAGGTGTATGTGTACTTGCTAAACGTGCGGGTACTATAGAGCGTTCTACATCTAAAGATATAACAATAAGATATGATGACGATAAGTCATTAGAAACATATAAATTAATTAAATTCTCAAGAAGTAACCAGAGTAACTGCTATAACCAGAAACCTATCGTATTCAAGGGTGAACACGTTGAAGCAGGTCAGGTAATTGCAGATGGTGCTTCTACAGCTAATGGAGAAATCGCATTAGGTAAGAATCCTCTTATTGGTTTCATGACATGGGAGGGTTACAACTACGAAGATGCCGTTCTTCTTAGTGAAAAACTTGTTCAGAATGATGTATACACATCAGTTCATATTGAAGAATATGAAGCAGAATCAAGAGATACTAAATTAGGACCAGAAGAAATCACAAGAGATGTTCCAGGTGTTGGTGATGATGCACTTAAGAACCTTGATGAAAGAGGTATCATAAGAATAGGTGCTGAAGTTAGAGCCGGAGATATTCTTGTTGGTAAGGTTACTCCTAAGGGAGAGACAGAACTTACAGCTGAAGAAAGATTACTTAGAGCAATCTTTGGTGAGAAAGCAAGAGAAGTAAGAGATACATCTCTTAAGGTTCCACATGGTGAATATGGTATCGTTGTAGATGCTAAGGTATTTACAAGAGAAAATGGTGATGAGTTAGCTCCAGGTGTTAATCAGACAGTTCGTATCTACATTGCACAGAAGAGAAAGATTTCTGTTGGTGATAAGATGGCCGGACGTCATGGTAACAAGGGTGTCGTTTCGAGAATATTACCAGTAGAAGATATGCCATTCTTACCAAACGGCCGACCACTTGATATCGTGCTTAACCCATTAGGTGTACCATCACGTATGAATATCGGACAGGTGTTAGAGATTCATTTAAGTCTTGCAGCAAAGGCATTAGGCTTTAACATTTCAACACCAGTATTCGATGGCGCCAAAGAAAATGATATTATGGATACTCTTGACATGGCTAATGATTACGTTAACACAACATGGGAAGAGTTTGAAGCTAAATATAAAGACACAGTTGATCCTGAAATTATGCAGTATTTGTATGATAACAGAGCACATCGTGAAGAGTGGAAAGGCGTTCCAATTTCAAGAGATGGTAAAGTACAGTTAAGAGATGGACGTACAGGTGAATTCTTCGATGGTAAAGTTACAATCGGACATATGCATTACTTAAAACTTCACCATTTAGTAGATGATAAGATTCATGCACGTTCAACAGGTCCTTACTCACTTGTTACACAGCAGCCACTTGGTGGTAAAGCCCAATTCGGTGGACAGCGTTTCGGTGAAATGGAAGTTTGGGCACTTGAAGCATATGGTGCATCTTACACACTTCAGGAGATACTTACAGTTAAGTCCGATGACGTTGTAGGTCGTGTTAAGACATATGAAGCAATTATTAAAGGTCTTAATATTCCTGAACCTGGTATTCCAGAGTCATTCAAGGTATTATTAAAAGAACTTCAGTCATTAGCACTTGATGTTAAGGTTCTCAGAGAAGATAATACAGAAGTTGAGATGAAAGAAAATGTTGACGAAGCAAGTATTTCATACAATTCAGTTATGTCTGATGATAACAGAAATTACAATCAGGGAAATGAAGATTTCGCTAAAATGGGTTATCAGGAACAGAGAATCGGTGATGACGGAATTGAAGATGTCGAAGCAGAAGAAAATGAAGATAATATGATAGAAGAATCAGATGATGATTCTTATGATGCAGAATAGAAGGGAGTGTCTTAGATGCCTGAAACAAATAAAGATACGTATCAGCAAATGACATTTGACAAAATCAGAATTGGTCTTGCATCTCCTGAGAAAATCAGAGAATGGTCAAGAGGAGAAGTTAAGAAACCTGAGACAATTAACTACAGAACATTAAAACCTGAAAGAGATGGTTTGTTCTGCGAGAAAATATTCGGACCAAGCAAAGACTGGGAATGTCATTGTGGTAAATATAAGAAAATCAGATATAAAGGTGTTATTTGTGACAGATGTGGTGTTGAGGTAACAAAGGCAAGTGTTCGTAGAGAACGTATGGGTTCTATCGAATTAGCTGCACCTGTATCACATATATGGTATTTTAAAGGTATTCCTAGCAGAATGGGACTTATCCTTGATTTATCACCAAGAGTACTTGAGAAAGTTTTATATTTTGCATCATATATTGTACTTGATGCAGGCGAAACTGAATTAATGTACAAACAGGTTCTCTCAGAGAAAGAATATAGAGAGGCATATGATAAATATGGTGATACATTCAGAGTAGGTATGGGAGCTGAAGCAATTGATGAATTGCTTTCGGCAATCGACCTTGAGAAAGAGTCAGAAGAGCTTAAGGTAGCTTTAAATGAATCTTCAGGACAGAAGAGAGCCAAGATTATTAAGAGACTTGAAGTAGTTGAAGCATTCAGGGCATCAGGTAACAAACCTGAATGGATGATTTTAAAAGTTATTCCTGTAATTCCACCAGATTTACGTCCTATGGTACAGCTTGATGGTGGTCGTTTCGCTACATCAGACTTAAATGATTTATACAGAAGAATTATTAACAGAAATAACCGTCTTGAGAGACTTCTTGAATTAGGAGCTCCAGAGATTATCGTTAGAAATGAAAAGAGAATGTTACAGGAAGCTGTTGATGCATTAATCGATAATGGCCGTCGTGGCCGTCCTGTTACAGGCCCTGGTAACAGAGCATTAAAATCTCTTTCAGATATGTTAAAAGGTAAACAGGGACGTTTCCGTCAGAACCTCCTTGGTAAGCGTGTTGACTACTCAGGACGTTCAGTTATCGTAGTAGGACCTGAACTCAAGATTTACCAGTGTGGTCTTCCTAAGGAAATGGCAATCGAATTATTCAAACCATTTGTAATCCGTCAGTTAACAGCTAATGGAACAGCACATAACGTTAAGAGTGCTAAGAAGATGGTTGAGAGACTCCAGACAGAAGTTTGGGATGTATTAGAGGACGTTATTAAAGAACATCCTGTAATGCTTAACAGAGCACCTACACTTCATAGACTTGGTATTCAGGCATTTGAACCAATTCTTGTAGAGGGTAAAGCTATTAAGCTTCATCCACTTGTTTGTACAGCGTTCAACGCCGATTTCGATGGTGACCAGATGGCTGTGCATCTTCCATTATCAGTAGAGGCACAGGCAGAATGTAGATTCTTGCTTTTATCACCAAATAACCTCTTAAAACCATCTGATGGTGGTCCTGTTGCAGTTCCATCACAGGATATGGTACTTGGTATCTATTATTTAACACAGGAGAGACCTGGTGCAAAAGGTGAGGGTAAGATATTCAAGAGCATTAATGAAGCAATACTTGCATATGAGAATGGTGCAATAACACTTCATGCTAAGATATTTATAAGAGTTACAAGAACAACTCCTGATGGAGAAGAGATAACTGGTATTATTAATACCACACTTGGTAGATGTATTTTCAACGAAATACTTCCACAGGACTTAGGATTAACAAAGAGAGAATCTAAAGAAGATTATCTTAAACTTGAAGTTGATTATCTTGTCAAGAAGAAGGAATTAAAAGGTATCCTTGAAAAAGTTATCAATATTCATGGTGCTACAAAGACAGCAGAGGTACTTGATGACATCAAAGCAATGGGTTACAAGTATTCAACAAGAGCTGCCATGACAGTTTCAATTTCAGATATGACTATTCCTAAGGAGAAAGCTCCACTTCTTAAAGAAGCAGAGGAAACAGTTGAGAAGATTACTAAGAACTTCCGTCGTGGTTTCATTACAGACGAAGAAAGATATAAAGAAGTAATCAAGACATGGCAGATAGCCGATGATAAGATTCAGAAAGCACTTATGGCAGGTCTTGATGATTATAATAACATTTATATGATGGCTGACTCAGGTGCCCGTGGTTCTGATAAACAGATTAAACAGTTAGCAGGTATGCGTGGTCTTATGGCTGATACAACAGGTAAGACAATTGAATTACCTATCACATCTAACTTCCGTGAGGGTCTTGATGTTCTGGAATACTTCATTTCAGCACATGGTGCCAGAAAAGGTCTTTCAGATACAGCTCTTCGTACAGCCGATTCAGGATACTTAACAAGACGTCTTGTTGATGTATCGCAGGATTTAATTATCAGAGAAGTTGATTGCAGCGAGGGTAAAGACATTCCTTATATGGAAATCACAGGTTTCCAGGAGGGAGCAGAAGTTACAGAGAGTCTTGAAGAAAGAATTACAGGTCGTTATGCAGCAGAGACAATTACAGATGCAGAAGGTAATGTAATTGTTAAAGCTAATCATATGATTACACCTAAGCGTGCAGCTAAGGTTGTAGCAACAGGCAGAGAATCAGTTAAGATTCGTACAATTTTAACATGTAAATGCCACATCGGTGTATGTGCTAAATGTTATGGTGCAAATATGGCTACTGGTCAGGCAGTACAGGTTGGTGAAGCTGTTGGTATTATCGCAGCACAGTCAATCGGTGAACCTGGTACACAGCTTACAATGCGTACTTTCCATACAGGTGGTGTTGCCGGTGGAGATATTACACAGGGTCTTCCTCGTGTCGAGGAATTATTTGAAGCCAGAAAACCAAAGGGACTTGCAATTATCGCAGAATTTGGTGGCAAGGTTGAAGTTAAAGACACTAAGAAGAAACGTGAAATCATTATTACAAATGAAGAAACAGGCGAACAGAAAGCATATCTTATACCTTACGGTTCAAGAATTAAAGCACGTATTCAGGATGGCATAGTTCTTGAAGCAGGTGATGAACTTACAGAAGGTAGTGTAAACCCACACGATATCTTAAGAATTAAAGGTGTTCGTGCAGTTCAGGATTATATGATTCGTGAAGTTCAGAGAGTTTACAGACTTCAGGGTGTTGAGATTAACGATAAACATATTGAAGTTATTGTTAGACAGATGCTTAAGAAGATCAGAGTTGAATCAAACGGAGACAGTGATTTCTTACCAGGCTCACAGGTTGATGTATTAGACTTCAATGAAGTTAATGAGAAACTTATTGCAGAGGGTAAGACACCAGCAGAGGGTAAACAGGTAATGCTTGGTATTACTAAAGCTTCCCTTGCTACAAACTCATTCTTATCTGCAGCTTCATTCCAGGAGACAACAAAAGTTCTTACAGAAGCAGCAATTAATGGTAAGGAAGATCCACTTATCGGTCTTAAGGAAAATGTTATCATTGGTAAACTTATTCCAGCTGGAACAGGTATGAAGAGATACAGAAATGTTAAACTTGATACAGATATGAGTGAAATTAATGTATCAGAAGATGATGACATAATATTATCAGAAGATGACGATATTGTTATTTCAGAAGATAATGATGAAATCAATGTATCAGAAGCTGATGAGATAAGTGTATCAGAAGATGCTACAGAGAATTCAGAAGAATAGAATACTGTAAGTAAGATAAATATATAAATATTATTTATAAATATAGCCCACAGAAGTCGGAGAATATCAGACATTTGTGGGCTATAAGTTTACTCAATTGATAGCATATACCTAATAAGCATTATCAAGTATTTCAAGTATATCTTCTAATGATAATGGGAAATATGAATGCTGATATAAAATGTTTAGAATCAATGTCGGAATGTGGATTGTTAATGACAATTAGAGAATATCTGCTATTGTGTATAGTAATTAGAATTATTGCAGCTATACTATTTAGTATTATTGTAGTATGTGTTACTGTTTTTGTTAAGAATACCATGGCTGATTATGTAGTAGCAGTAGCAGTTGTGTATTTACCATATTTATTATATGATTCAGTTGGAAAATTCATAAATCAAATATCTTTATGCAAAGGTTTTGGTGTATACAAAGGATTTAGAGTACAACAGAGGATGTTTGGTGTACATGGAATGATTATATGGGCGATATTGTATGTTGTTACTGATATAATTATTTTAACTGTATTAAGGAAGAAAAAATTTGAAAATTAATATACTGGCTAAAACGTTTATCTTAAGTGTTCTTATAATAGAATATGGCAATCTGTGTTCTGTCTCTTAGATTAAGCTTTTCTAAAATAACACTGATATAATTACGGATTGTTCCTTCACTTAGAAAGAGAATATCAGATATTTCTTTGTTGCTTAAGCCATCGGCGATTTTAGTAACGACTTCGGTTTCACGTTCAGTAAGTCCATAGCATGAGAAATCAGGGGCAGAAGATGAATAAATATCAGGTAATTTACTGATAATTTCATCTCCAAATACACGCTGTCCATTCATAACCGCAATAATTGATGGTACAATACTGTCAAAATTCTGTTTCAGGAGATACCCCTTTGCACCTAGGCGTAAAGCCCTTGCGATGTACTCTTCATCGGCAAATGTTGTCAGAAACAGTATTTTTGCATCTTTATCATTTTTTAGAATTTCATCAGCGGCATCTAATCCGGTAAAATCTCCCATTCTTATATCCATTAATATTACATCAGGCTTATGCGTTCTGTATAGATTTACTGCATCATAACCATTATTCCCGGTAGCAATCACATTAATATTATCACTTGCGTTAACAATGAGATTAAGGGCCTGACAAACAAGATTATCATCATCTACAATAATAAGATTAAATTCTTTTGACATATTGCCTCATTTCCGGGCGATAAGTCGCCCTGTCTAAATTAGTTTTTATTATCAATTGGAAATGTAATATATATACGATAACCATCAGTTTTGGTAATATTTATCGTTCCATTCAGTGATGAAATTCTATCATAAATGCTTATAGTTCCCATTCCCTGACTCTTTTTAGTCTGGGTGGCATTTATGTTAGTTCCGTTATCGTGAATATCAATTTTATAAAAAGCAGGGTTCTGGATAATTGATATTTTAACCAGAGTTGCATTCGAATGTTTAATTATATTAGTCAGGGCTTCCTTTATGATAAATATGATTGCATACTTTGCCTTGATTGAGAAGTCATCCTGAATATCATAACTATATTCAATTTTACAGAAATCGAAGCCGTCCGTCAATTCCTTTAATTTTAAATTCAAATCAATAGATTCATTATGAATATTATGTATGCTTGAACGGATACTGTTCATTCCATCAGTAAGTGTCTTATTAATATTCTGAAGATATTCTTTAGTTGTCTCATCCTTAGTAATAGACGTCAATGCCGCAATCTGAAGAATTGAACTTGATAGTATATGACCTACCGAGTCGTGTATCTCTCTGGCAATTCGGTTTCTTTCGTTAAGAGTTGCATTTGTGATTTCATAATCCTGTTTCTCAAGCAATTCGTGATTAATCACATTAAGTTTTGAATAATTGGTATCCAGACTCTCTCTGACTTTCTGAAAATGCTCACGCTCATCTAAGTATTTATTCGTCCTATATTTTAATATGTAGGACATAACTATTATAAATATAAGAATAACCATTTTAAATACACCTACATCAGTATGGTTATAGTTATAGTTGAATACTCCACAGTATAGCAGACACACATACATATAAGGTGTATTAAAGAAACTGTATAGAAGAAGTGACGAATAGAACATAAGCTGTGGATATACAAGTGATAATACACAAAATGTGAAATATAACAATAGTCGTATCGGAAATTTATCAAAATAAATCGACATACATACTAAAATTATTGCAATACAGATTGGAATGATTGCAGTTGCACTATAAGATACTGTCAGCATAAGAATTGTTGAGCAGAAAAATAAAATTATATAATCTATTAATATTTCCAAATGCAATTACCTCCATATAGATTTGCTGCACCGACCTTTGCATCTGACGACATTAACGCGCACACGATACGTCATAAATCAAGTGTGTGTTATAGACGAACACATCGGTTTAAGTGTATGGACTTTGAATGAATACAAATAATCGAAAGAGCCGAAAAATGATATCTACAAATTAGCAATTTATACAAAAGTTACTATATTTATATATGCAAATTTACTTGTCACAGATAATATAATTCTAACTTGTATCTGCGAAGTCTGAGTTTATTAAATGCTATATTTATTATAGCATAGATATATTCATTTCGTAAATGTGACAAATGTCATTGCAAAATATTTGAATATATTTCAAAAGTCACTATAAAAAGTCTAAATAAACATTTATAATAATGAACATAGATTAAAGATTTTATTTTCGCACATCTATTTGTTTTGGAGCGAAAGCAGATAGTGATTATGGCAGATGAGAAATCATTTGAGTGAATTTCAAATTGTCTCGTGCGATAAGTCGCTCAGAATGGAGATTAGTATGAGTAAAGTTGTAGAAATTGACGGATTATTGAAAGAATATGGTGAATTAACAGCAGTTAACAGAATAAATTTAGAGATAGAAGAAGGGGAGGTATTTGGATTACTCGGGCCGAATGGCTCGGGCAAGACCACAACCATAAGCTGTATGCTCTCTCTGATTCCGTATGATAAAGGAAGTATTAAGATATTTGGTAAAAATATGGATATGAAAGCATATGACATTAAGAAAGATATCGGAATTGTGCTGCAGGATGTGGCAGTTTTCGAAGAACTTACAGTAGAAGAAAATATAATGTATTTTTGCAGCCTGTACATACCGGATAAGAAGCTTTGCAAGCAATATGTAGAAGAAGCTATGGAGTTCGTAGGAATACAGGATTTTAGAAAGTTCCGACCTAAGAAATTATCGGGTGGTCTGCTTAGAAGATTAAATATTGCCTGTGGAATCGCACATAAGCCTAAGTTCATAATAATGGATGAGCCTACAGTTGCAGTTGACCCTCAGAGTAGAAATAATATTTTAGAGGGAATAGAGAAGTTAAATAAGCAAGGTGCAACAATTCTCTATACATCACATTATATGGACGAGATAGAACAGATTTGCAGCAGGGTTGCAATAATGGATAAAGGTAAAATTATTGCAGAGGGAACTAAGGAAGAGATAAAAGATATGATTGGTGTCGAAGAGAAAATAGAGATTGTAGTATCAGAGGTTCCTGACAGTCTTGTAAAACGTATTAACGAAAACAGTAATATAAAGGAATGTGTAGTTCAGGGCAATAGCATAAAGATTGTATCTAAGAAGGGTAAACACAGTCTTAATACAATCGTTAATTATATTCAGGAAGCCAATGTAAAGATTAGAAATCTTACTTCAAAAGAACCTAGTCTTAATGATGTATTCTTAGAAATTACGGGCAAGGAGTTGAGAGACAATGTTTAGTCAGATGATAAAATACAGATTTTTATGTCAGTTAAGGTCTAAGGAAAGTATATTCTGGTTATTGTTTTTCCCTATGATATTATCGGTAATGTTTTATGCAGGTTTAAGGGATATTGCAAATGGAGAAAAGTTTGAAGCTGTGGATATTGCTGTCGTAGATGACGCGGAATTTGAGAAAGAAAAGGTTATGGCATCAATTATTGAGAATGTATCTGCTGATGACAAAGAAAGTGTGGACAGTGATAAGATATTCGTTACACAGTATGTAAGTAAGGAAGAAGCTGAGAAGTTATTAGACGATAACAAGGTATCAGCATATATATATTTCAATGGCGAATGCAATGTCGTATTTAAAAAAAATGGTACAAAACAGACAATAGTTAAGAAATTTTTCGACATTGCCATACAGAAAGAGAAGTTGTTTACAGAAGTTGCCAGGGAGAATAATGGAAATATTCCGCCAAATCTGTTAGAGACGATAAATGATTCCACAAGTTATATTAAAGATGTCAGCAATAAAAGAGGTAAGGCAGATACAGTTTTGCAAAACTTTTATTCAATACTTGGAATGGTATGCATGTATGGTGCGGCAACAGGCTGTGTTGCGATGAATTATTTACAGACTAACCAGTCAGCACTTGCTAAGAGAAATACTGTAGCACCTGTAAGTAAGATGAAACAGTTATTGAGCTATTTTCTGGTAGATATGTTAATGAATGACGTAATAGTATTACTTGTTCTTGCTTTTATAAGATTTGCACTTGGAATCGACTTTGGGAACCGTACGGGATTAATTATATTTACAACGATTGTCGGTGGAACAATGGGACTTAGCTTTGGCTATTTCTTTGCATCGATAACAAAAAAAAGTGTTGAATTCAAGAATAATATGGTAATTGGTATTTCAATGATATGTTCATTCCTTGCGGGAATGATGAGCAATGAAGTTCAGTATTTCGTAAAACAGCACGCTTACATAATTGACAGAGTTAACCCGGTCAACTTAATTACTGAAAGCTATTATAAATTATACTATTATACAGATTTATCAAAATACTATGAAAACATTATTATATTAATAATGATGACAGTGTTATTTGCTATTGGAACGATTACGGTTCTGACAGTTCAGGATAAGAAAATGATGCGAGAAAGTAGAGGATAGTGCGAAAAGTAATGCCAATGCGATTACTTTTCACACAGCTAAATGTGACTTAAGCATCACATTTAGCACTTATGGCAAGTCAGAAATCGCCTACGCGAATTTCTGACTGCCTCTTCGCAACAAGTTGCAAAGAAATGAGGATAGTGCGAAAAGTAATGCCGATGCGATTGCTTTTCGCACAGCTAAATGTGTCGCAGACGTCACATTTAGCTTCTATCACAGAGCAAAATTTGAAATTATGCTCGTGATTCCTCCTACGTAAACGTCTGCGGAATGGAGTTTGTATTATGTCTTTTAAATCATTCATAAAAATATTTAAAACCAAGATACCACTTATTGCTATGTATGTAGGAATATTTCTGATGATTTCCTTAATTAATACACAGGTAGGCAGTAATAATAAAAGTACAGGTTATGTAAATGAGAATATAAAAGTTGCAGTTATTGATAATGATAATAGCGAGTTATCTAAAGGACTAACCACATTTTTGAAAGAAAATATGAAAGCCGTAGATATAATTGAGACGGAAGAGGGTATGGAAGATGCATTATTTGAAAGGGTTGCTGAGTATATTGTAATTATTCCGCGAAATTATGAAAATGATTTAATGGCTGGTAAAAATGTTTCGTTAGAGAGTAAAAAAGTACCCGATGCATATAGTGCGGTTTATGCTGAGAATCTTATAAATCAGTATATGACTACATATAAGACGTATTATGTACAATATAGTTCTGAAAAAAGTATTGGTGAAATTATTAACAAGACAAATGACAACATGAAGAGTCATATTAATGTTGAAATGAATAATAATAAAGATAGTGGAACTAACCGTATTGAAAATAATTTTAATTTCGGCGCATATGTTATATTAGCCTGCATAATATGGGGCGTTGCAGAAGTGTTGTCTACATTTTTCAGAAAAAACATAGCTGACCGGATAAATGTGTCACCTGTAAGTAATACTAAGAAGAATTTAAGTCTTGTATGCTACAGCCTGTTCTATATGATTATCGTATATTTTATAAATGTTATTATAAACATAGCTATATTTAGAGGAGAAATGATTAATAAGATAAATATTATGCGACTTGGTAATATGTTATGTCTGGCCATGGTGGCAGCAGGAATAGGCTTCCTTATCAGTACAACAATCAAATCAAAAGGCGGAAGAGCAGCGGCAATTAATGTGGTTGCATTAGGGTTCAGCTTTATATCAGGTGCATTTGTACCTATTGAATATATAAGCGACGGCGTTATTAAGGTCGCAGAATTCTTACCGGTATATTGGTATATTAAAGCGAATAGATGTATTTCTGAAATGTTCGAGTCAGGAATTGGCAGTAATATGGGAGAACTTATGGAATGTATTGGTATACAATTGTTATTCTTTCTTGCTATAGTATCAGTAGGTATGGTAATAAGAAAACGTTATACTAGACAAATAACCGGATAAAATGCTATTATATAAGTAGAAATATATACCTGTGTGGGCGGAATGTGTTCTATTAGAGTTTAGAAATAGAATTTAGAAACTGCGGAATGGAGAAAAAAGTGAGAATCAAAAGAAGTAGTGGATTAGTTGGTTTATGTATTATGGCAATCTGTCTTGTGATGTTTATGAATAGGGAAACATATGCAGAACAGGGCGACTATATGCTTAAGGTAAATGTTGCTTCAGGCTGTATTACAGTATATGAAAAAGGAGGTAACGGAGAATATAATGTGGCAGTTAAGGCATTTAGCTGTTCGACAGATGATACAATTGTGAAGCTTGATGAGACATATTCGATTACCGGACAACAGGAATGGAAGAAGATGAGTGATGGTACATATTCGCAGTATGTAATGGAATTATCAAATGGTATATCGATATGTTCAAGTTCATATACGGCAGAGAGCAAAGATACCCTTGATATGGCAAGATTCAATGAAATTGGAAGTGGGAATTCTGTAGAAAATGTCTGGCTATGTACAGCAGATGCAAAATGGATATATGAGAATTGTAAAATTGGTAATACAGTTGTATTCTACAGTGAAGTAAATAATCCGGGACCATTGGGTAAACCAGAAACAATTAAGTTAAACAACCAGAGTAAATTCACTAATTGGGACCCTACAGACAGCGATGAGAATAATCCGTGGAAGAACAGTTCCGCAAGAATAGAGGGCGTAAGGGATATTGAGATTACGGCAGGCGAGCAGGCAGATTTATTTCAGAATATAAAAGGTTATGATATATGTGGGAACGACGTAACTAAGAATATAATTATTATGGGCAGTTACGACTTTAATAAAGAAGGTACATATACAATTATGTATTATCTTAAAGATGCAACAGGCTCACAGATTAATAAATCAGCCAATCTTATTGTGAAGAAAGGTAAAAACATACAATCAGGACAGACAGATATGAATAATACCGCAACTGCATCAGAGATTAGCAGAGAAAAGAGTAATGGAGAGAAAATGAGAATTCTTATTGAAATTGGAATTGCAGCATTTGCTGTAGCATTTGGGATAATCAGGTATACGAAGAGGTAACAGGAGGAAAAGAATGAGAAAACAGATTTTAGCAGTAGGAACAATTTGCTGTGTACTTATGTTTAGCGCATGTTTAGGCAAATCATCAGATGACAGTAACAAGAATAAAAATGATAATGCAATTGACAATACGATAGAAAGCAATTCGGCAAATGAAGATAAAGATGTAAAGAACGATGAAAATGGTAAAGAAGATAAGAATGAAGCTGCTGATGGTACAAAGGTTACACTGAATAAAGCTTCAGGAGATATGAGTAACTATATAGAAGCAATTGATAATTATTTTGAAAGTGTTGACACTACATCCGCCAAAGATGAGAAATTAATAGCTGCTCCAGTTATTTATTATGTTGATAAAACAGATGAAGCGGATATAAAGCTATATGGTAACTTTTATATAGAACATTATGCCATATCCGATAATCAGTTAATTACAAGAGGCGGGGAAGCTAAGCAGGGAGTCTGCCATATCAGTAAACAGAATGGTGGATATACTGTAACTAAATTAGAAGAAGCAGAAGATGGTTCTTATTATGCAGAAAGTATTTCGAAATTCATATCAGATGTCAAAGCAGATTTAAAACCATCATTAGGAGAATTATATTCGGATAATGAAATCGCAAGTAAGGCATTAGAATATACAAAGAATGTGCTTCTATATCGTTATGTGGCAGAAAATGGCTTAGATACAAGTACATATACTGACTCTTCGCAGAATGTTGTTAATTTTATCAAGATTCGAAATATTAAGTATAATGGTGAAATTTATACTGAAATCGGACAAACTTCATATGATAATTCAAATAATAATGAAGTTATAGAGATTAATAATGTTGTGTCAGATATAAATAAATGCCAGGAAGAAAATGCATCTGATTTTGGTAAATGCAGCATAAAAGCAGGGACAGACGGTCAGATATTATTAAAGAGCGATGATGGCTATAGAATATTTGAAAAGTAATGCAAAATAAAAAGGCAGAAAGTCAGGGTAGAAATAAGTTTAAGTTAAATAAAGCTAGAAGTGAAAATAAGCTGAAATAAAAGCTGAAATAAAAAGAAATTTTTCAAAATTTACCTTGACATTATAAAATTACATAGATATAATGAAAAAGCGTGCATACGGGACGACTATGTTCTGATTAAGAAAATTCTTTTAGGATATAATTAATCAATATGAACATAAGATACCATATTTGTACGCTTTAGCCTTGTATAAGGCTTAGGCATAGATAAAATCTATAAACAATATTCTAATCAGGAGGTGAAAATAATGCCTACATTTAACCAGTTAGTAAGAAAAGGAAGACAGACAGCTGAAAAGAAATCAACTGCACCAGCTCTTTTAAAGGGTTACAACTCATTACAGAAGAAAGCTACAGATACAGCTTCTCCACAGAAGAGAGGTGTTTGTACAGCAGTTAAAACAGCTACTCCTAAAAAGCCTAACTCAGCTCTTAGAAAGATTGCCAGAGTTCGTCTTTCTAATGGTATCGAAGTAACAAGCTACATCCCAGGTGAAGGACATAACCTTCAGGAACATAGTGTTGTTCTTATCCGTGGTGGTAGAGTAAAGGATTTACCAGGTACAAGATATCATATCGTAAGAGGAACACTTGATACAGCAGGTGTTGCTAAGAGACGCCAGGCTCGTTCTAAATATGGTGCTAAGAGACCAAAGGACGCAAAATAGGAATAATCACAGGTTGAATGAATTTAGTGCCGGGAATTAGAAATATTGTTTATATGTTCGACATATATGTAATTTGAATTACAACAATACACTTTTTACCGCACGAAACACAACAAAAGTGAGTACCGATGAATTAAACAAAAAGGCAGTCAGAGAGACTGACCAACATATTTAAGGAGGGAAGAACCGTGCCACGTAAAGGACATACTCAAAAAAGAGACATATTAGCAGATCCATTATACAACAATAAAGTGGTTACTAAACTTATCAACAACATTATGTTAGATGGTAAGAAAGGTGTAGCTCAGAAAATAGTATATGGTGCATTTGCACAGGTAGAAGAAAAATCTGGTAAGCCAGCACTTGAAGTATTCGAGGAGGCTATGAACAACATTATGCCACTTCTTGAAGTAAAAGCAAGACGTATTGGTGGTGCAACATACCAGGTACCTATCGAAGTAAGACCTGACAGAAGACAGGCATTAGCACTTCGCTGGATTACATTGTTCTCACGTAAGAGAGGCGAAAAAACAATGGAAGACAGATTAGCAGGTGAAATTCTTGATGCAGCAAATAACACAGGCGCATCAGTTAAGAAAAAAGAAGATATGCACAAAATGGCAGAAGCAAACAAAGCATTTGCTCATTACAGATTCTAATTATAGAATTAAAGACATTTTTGCAGCATAGGATTATTTAAGGAGGAAGAACCTTGGCTGGAAGAGAATATCCATTAGAGAGAACTAGAAATATAGGTATTATGGCTCATATTGATGCTGGTAAAACAACATTAACAGAGCGTATACTTTATTATACTGGTGTAAATCATAAAATCGGTGATACACACGAAGGTACTGCAACTATGGACTGGATGGCCCAGGAGCAGGAAAGAGGTATCACAATTACTTCCGCAGCAACAACTTGCCATTGGACAATTGAAGAAAATGGTAAGAAAAAAGCAGGTGCTCCGGAACATCGTATTAATATTATTGATACACCGGGACACGTTGACTTCACAGTTGAAGTTGAGCGTTCACTTAGAGTACTTGATGGTGCTGTAGGTGTATTCGATGCCCAGAATGGTGTTGAACCACAGTCAGAAAACGTATGGCGTCAGGCTGACAAGTATGGCGTTCCACGTATGGCTTTCATGAATAAAATGGATAAGCTTGGTGCAGATTTCTTCGGATCATGTAATCAGCTTATTTCAAAACTTGGAAAGAATCCTGTACTTATACAGATTCCAATCGGTAAAGAA
>ULXM01052245.1_pt1 | contig 20467 bp, 18 predicted proteins | sample 1961271 | NCBI WGS metagenome assembly ULXM01 (sample SAMEA4835838, study PRJEB28245) | human gut metagenome | biome: gut microbiome; material: fecal sample | place: Denmark | collected 2008 | reverse complement strand
TGCCCTGTTTGTTGTACCGCAAGAAAACAGCCCGAATGAAATGTGAGGAATGGCATGACTGACTTTAAAAAACTTCAGAATGGAAGCGATATTCGCGGAGTTGCGATTGAAACCGAGGGCGGAAAGCCCGTGAATTTAACGCAGAACAGCGTTGTGCGCATCGGCGCGGCATTTGCGCTTTTTGCTGCGGACAGGGCAAATAAGCCCGCTTCCGAACTGCGTATTGCAATAGGCAGGGATTCAAGACTGAGCGGTGAACAGCTTACTGTCTGGCTTGCGGACGGCATTGCTTCCGTCGGGGCAAATGCTTATGACGGCGGCCTTGCAAGCACTCCGGCAATGTTTATGTGCTGCGTGAACGAACTGCATTTTGATGCCGGAATAATGGTCACGGCAAGTCATCTGCCGATGGAACGCAACGGCATGAAATTTTTCACCGCAATTGCGGGCGGGCTTGAAAAGTCCGATATTACGGCAATTCTTGCGTCCGCCGAAGAAGCCGCATTTCCGATTGCCGCGCAGCGCGGCCAATGCGGAACGGTTGACGTTATGACGCCCTATGTAAACGGGCTTAAAGAAAAAATCCTTTCCGCCCTCGGCTGTGCAAAAGATGAAAAACCTTTCAGCGGCCTTAAAATCGTTGTTGATGCCGGCAACGGTGCGGGGGGTTTCTTTGCCGAACGGCTGCTTGAACCGTTGGGTGCGGATATCACGGGCAGCAGATTCCTTGAACCGGACGGAAGGTTCCCGAATCATCAGCCCAATCCCGAAAATGCCGATGCAATGCGCAGCATATGCGATGCCGTTACGGAAACGGGTGCGGATTTCGGCATTATTTTCGACACCGATGTTGACAGAGCGGGCGCGGTCCTCCCTTCCGACGGCGGCGTTATTGCGCTTGACAGAAACAGGCTGATTGCGCTTATGACGGCGATTCTCGTTCGTCAGTACGGCCCGATAACAGTTGTTACGGATTCGATTACATCAACCGGACTCACGGATTTCATCAACTCCCTCGGCTGCCGCCACCACAGGTTCAAGCGCGGCTATCGCAACGTTATAAACGAAGCGAAACGCCTGCTTGCCTTGGAAGAAGCGGCAAAAAAAGCGAAGGAAGAAACTGATGCCGAATTTGCGAATGCGATATTCGCGAATGCGATATTCGCTATGGAGACCAGCGGCCACGGTGCATTGCGCGAAAACTATTTTCTTGATGACGGTGCATACATAATTGTAAAGCTGCTTGTCGCGCTTGTTGAAGCGCGGCGCGAAGGCAAGACTTTGAACGAACTTATTGCAAACCTTAAAGAACCCTGCGAAAGCGCGGAAGCGCGGCTCAATGTGCTGCTTGACGACACGGCGGATTATACCGCCGCCGTATTGGAAACTGTGGAAAAGCATTTTTCAAACCTTCCCGGATTTGAAATTGTTCAGCCGAATTACGAGGGAGTCCGCGTGAATGCGGACGAAACGCACGGAAACGGCTGGTTCCTTGTTCGCCGCAGCCTGCACGATCCGCTCATGCCCTGCAATATCGAAAGCAATTCCGTGGGAGGAATGCGTCTTATCGCGGCGGAGCTTTACAATGCGCTTAGAGCTTTCGACAAACTGGAACTTGAACCGCTGAAGAAACTGATGTAACGGAGGGATTTCCAATGCAGCAAAAAATTTATGACATTATAATTGCAGGCGCGGGGCCTGCCGGGTTGACAGCCGCAGTTTATGCGCGTCGCGCAGGAAAATCCGTGCTTCTTATTGAAAAAGAAGCATTCGGCGGACAGATAACGCTCTCCCCGCATGTTGAAAACTACCCGTTCACACGCCCGATGAGCGGCAATGAGCTTGTTGAAGTGCTTGTTGAACAGGTCATGAATCTCGGTGCGGATGTTGAAGTCGGTGCCGTTGTTGCTGTCAGCGAAAATGCGGACAAAACAGTGACGGTACGAACCGATTATCAGGAATTTACGGGACGAACGCTTATAATTGCCACCGGACTTAAACACAGATTGCCCGGCGCGGAGGGCGAACAGAAATTTATCGGCAGCGGAATATCATTTTGCGCAGTTTGCGACGGTGCGTTTTTTAAGGATAAAGCCGTTGCGGTCATCGGCGGAGGAAACACAGCCGTTCAGGATGCGATATATCTTTCAAAGATTTGCAGCAAGGTTTATCTGATTCACCGCCGCAGCGAATTTCGTGCCGAAAAACATGTTGCGGACGGACTTGCTGCCTGCGCAAACATTGAGCCGGTTCTGAACAGCACCGTTGCGCGCTTCATCGGGGAAGGCAAACTTTCCGGAATCGTTGTTAAAAATCGCGAAACGGGTGAGGAAAGGGAGCTTTCGGTCAGCGGCGCATTCATTGCCGTTGGGTTTGCGCCGAACAACGGTGTGTTTGCGGAGCTTGTGAAGCTTGATGAGAGCGGTTTTATCCGTTCGGGCGAGGACTGCAAGACTTCCAGACCGGAGATTTTTGCAGCGGGGGATTGCAGAACAAAATCCGTAAGACAGCTTGTGACAGCGGGCGCGGACGGCGGTGTTGCGGCGATTGCGGCCTGCGAATACATTGACAGTATGCAGAATACAGAAAAAGCTGCGGAAAGCTGAAACGGAGCGCATTGCAGAATATCGGATTCTATCAAGAAGGAGCTATTTTGAACATGGATGAAACAAAAAATGTGAATGATATGAGCACGAGCGGTTCGGAAACTGAGCAGCGAGAAAATTACGGCCAGCCGTATTTTGCATATTTTCAAAACAGCAGGTGCGAGTATTTCCCCTGCCACAAACTGCCGGAGAACGGTTTTTTCAACTGCCTTTTCTGCTACTGTCCGCTGTATGCATTGGGCGATAAATGCGGCGGGAATTTCAAATTCATTGCGGGCGGCGTGAAGGACTGCTCTGCATGCGGCCTTCCGCACAGCGAAGCGGGCTATGCCTATATAACCCGAAAATATCCCGAAATCATGGAAATAGCAAAACAAAACTCGAACGCGAATGAGGAATGACCGCCGAGCTTAAGCGGTTTGAAAACCGACAAGTGTGAATTAATTGTAAAATAAAGCATTGACAAGCCCGCAGCATTTGCCGTGAATACGGAAGTGAGGCGGGCATTTATTCATTTCATTATTCAATGCCGAAAAAGCTATTGGCAGTTTTATAAGCCGCGGAGCAGACTTCCTCTGCGGAAATGCCGCGAACTTCTGCAATTTTTTCTGCCGTAAGGTGCATAAACCCGGGGTGGTTGCGTTCGCCGCGGTGCGGCACGGGGGTCATGTAGGGGCAGTCCGTTTCCAGCATGATGCTGTCGAGCGGCAGCTTTTGAACAACTTCAACGGGTTTTTTTGCGTTTTTAAAAGTTACGGCTCCGCCGAAACTGAATTTCAGTCCTAAGTCAAGGCATTCAAATGCCGTTTCAACGCTTCCGGAATAGCAATGCATAACTCCGCGCAGTCCGTCACGGTGTGCGTGAAGAATGTCCATGCAGTCCCCGAATGCTTCGCGAATATGGAGCACAACGGGATAACCGAGCTGCTTTGCAAGTTCAAGCTGTTCCGCAAACCATTTTCTCTGACAATCGCGCGGGGAAAGGTCATAGTGATAATCCAACCCGATTTCACCGAGAGCAAGCATTTTTTTGTGCTGCAAAATATCTGAAATTCTGTCCATCATCGCATTATCCATTGCGGAAACATCGTGCGGATGCATTCCGACGGTTCCGTAAATGAAGGGATAGCGATCGATGAGTTCAATCGTTCGGTCAGCGGTGCGAACATCGCAGGCAACATCGATAATGCGTGTGACGCCGCTTTCGAAAAGTTTCGGAATCAGCGAATGCCTGTCCTCGTCAAAGGCTTCATCCGAAAGGTGGGCATGTGTGTCGAAAAGTTCCATAAAATAAACACTCCGTTGGACAATAAAGTAAAAACAGGCAATAATACAATGCCGCACGGACCGAGTGATAAACACGGGCTGCATTTTTATGCGGCGGGTGAAGGCAATCACTTTGCCCGGCGGCAGATCGTACTTGTTATTTCATTACCGGAAATTTGTGAGCAGGACACTCAGTTCGCCGTTTGTTCACAGCCCATGCTGCGCACAAAACCGTTGATAGGTCCGACACCGGACAGCTTTTCGGCGTTGCCGGAGCCGTTTTCGCCGAAACTGACAACAACCAATGCGGGAACCTGCATCACGCCGTAGCGCAGAGCAAGCTCGGGTTCGTCTTCCGCATCAACAACATCATATTTGATTCCGGCTCGGTCGAGAATCGCCTTTGCCGCTTTGCAGTTCGGGCAGGTTTTTGTTGTGAAAAGCGTGTATGCAGCCGCGACATCGGGGGATGCGTTTTTTTCAGCGGCGGCGGCAGCTTCGGCTTTGCGCTGCTTATGCTCGCGGTAGTCCAGCATGCTGTACACCTTCCTGTCCTTAAACTCTTGAACTTTGCCGTCGTTCCAATTCTGCACCGGGCGGTAGTAACCGGTGATTCGACTGTAAACCTCGGTTTTGCTTCCGCAATGCGGGCATGTGTGCTGCTCGCCTGCAAGATAACCGTGCGTGCGGCAAACCGAGTAGGTGGGGGAGATGGTATAGTAGGGCAGCTTATAATTCTCCGCAATTTTGCGAACAAGGGTCGCCGCACTCTGCCAATCGGGCAGTTTTTCACCGAGGAAGGTGTGGAACACCGTGCCGGAGGTATAGAGCGTTTGCAGCTCGTCCTGAATATCCAGTGCAGAGAAAATATCTTCCGTATAGCTGACGGGAAGATGTGAGCTGTTGGTGTAATAAGGCGTTTCGCCCTCTTTTCCGGCGGTGATTATGCCGGGGAAGTTCTTTGCGTCGTATTTTGCAAAGCGATACACGGTGGACTCCGCCGGAGTTGCCTCAAGGTTGAACAATTCCCCGTCGTACTGTTCCTGATAGTCGGAAAGCCTGCCGCGCATATGGTTCAAAACCGCCTTTGTGAATTCCTGCGCCTCTCTGTGCGACAGGTCCTCGCGCAGCCAGCTTGCGTTAAGGCAAGCCTCGTTCATGCCGACAAGTCCGATGGTGGAAAAATGGTTGTTGAACGAACCGAGATAGCGTTTTGTATAGGGATAGAGTCCTTCGTCAAGCAGTCTGCCGATAACGGTACGCTTTACATGCAGCGAACGTGCGGCAATGTCCATAAGCTTGTCAAGCCTCTGATAGAACTCCTGCTCGTTTGCGGAAAGGTAAGCGAGACGCGGCATGTTCAGCGTAACAACGCCGACGCTGCCGGTGCTTTCACCGCTTCCGAAAAATCCGCCGCTCTTTTTGCGCAGCTCGCGCAGATCAAGGCGCAGACGGCAGCACATGGAGCGGATATCGCTGGGCTTCATGTCGCTGTTGACATAGTTGGAGAAATACGGTGTGCCGTATTTTGCCGTCATTTCGAACAAAAGCCGGTTGTTTTCGGTGGGGGACCAATCGAAATCCTTAGTGATGGAATAAGTCGGAATCGGGTATTGGAAGCCCCTGCCGTGCGCATCGCCGTCTATCATGATTTCGATGAAGGCCTTGTTGACCATGTCCATTTCTTTTTTGCAGTCACCGTAGGTAAAATCCATGGGTTTGCCGCCGACGATTGCAGGACGGTCGCGCAGATCCTCCGGAACGGTCCAATCAAGGGTGATATTGGAGAACGGTGCCTGAGTGCCCCAACGGGAAGGGGTGTTCACACCGTAAATAAAGCTTTCGATGCACTTTTTGACCTGTTCATAGGTCAGATTATCCGTGCGGACAAACGGTGCAAGGTATGTGTCGAATGAACTGAACGCCTGTGCGCCCGCCCATTCGTTCTGCATGATACCGAGAAAATTGACCATTTGGTTGCAGAGCGTTGAAAGATGCTTTGCAGGGGAGGACGTTATTTTGCCCGCAACGCCGGAAAGCCCCTCTTCGATAAGCTGGCGCAGCGACCAACCCGCGCAATAACCCGTCAGCATTGAAAGATCATGCAGATGGAATTCGCAGGTGCGGTGAGCGTTCGCAATTTCGTCGTCGTAAACTTCACTGAGCCAATAGTTGGCAGTTATTGCGCCGCTGTTGGAAAGAATAAGCCCGCCCACGGAATAGGTGACGGTTGAATTCTCCTTGACGCGCCAATCGGTGACGTTCAGGTATTTGTTAACCGTGTCACGATAGTCGAGGAAAGTGTTTTTCATGTTGCGCAGCTTTTCGCGTTGGCGTCGATAGAGAATATATGCCTTTGCGACATCTGCATAGCCGGCTTGAATGAGAACGGACTCAACACTGTCCTGAATGTCTTCGACATTCACAAGTTCATCCTTAACTTTGGATGAAAAATCGGCTGTAACCTTCAGCGCGAGCAGATCCAAAACATCGGGATGACAAGGTTTTTGCCGGGATTGGAATGCGAGGCTCATTGCGTCCTTGATTTTTGAAAGGTTGAAATCAACGATGCTGTTGTCCCTCTTGATGACTCTATACATAGTGTTTTACCTCCGAAAACAGAATAAATTCGAGAATGATTCTATCGTCTGTTTTTATTATAGCATAGCGCAGCGGAAGCTGCAAGGGTTTTGGGCGACATTTGAACACTATATTTTGGCACTCGGTATCGAGCCAAGCCCAAGATGTTGTGTTGCGCTTTGGACAATACATATTTTCGTACCGAAAGAGTAGGATATAATCAAATAACAAAAATCGTTTGCAATTATCAAAAACAGAAACGGTGCGGGAACGAAGCCATTCCCATATAAATATATTGAGCACATTTTATGCACGGAAACAACGTTGATGGTATATGATAAAAGACGTAGAGGTATAAAAACAAAAGTTATACAATGAATCGGTTTTATACTGAATGCCGAGAAAAAGTTGAAAACAGCGGACAACCCGATATTTGAGAGCAAACCCTCGGACTGTCCGCTTTTATCTTTTGTGTCGTAAAAAATACTGTGTTCAGCTTTCGAAACTTATCCTGCTTGAGAGCAGGGAAACTTCGGGCGATTTGCCGCTCGGTGCAACGCAGAGCAGGCCGCCGCCGCAGCTGAAGCTGTGTTCCGTTCCGTCCGCTTCAATGAGTCGACAGCGGCAGGGGACAACGGCCGTCACGAACGGGGCGTGGCCTGCAAGAATGCCAAGCTCGCCTTCGGTGCCGCGCACGGAAAGGCTCAGGGCGGAACCCGAGAAAGCATCACCGTTGGGGGTTGAAATTTTAAGGGTATAATCTTTCATACTGCACCTGCTGCAATAAACGCTGTGTGCGGGAGACATTAATTATGTTCCCGAAACATTATAAGTTCTGATTTTTTGCTTTTTCAACCGCCTCATCAATCGAGCCGACAAAGAGGAAGGCGGATTCGGGCAGGTCATCATGCTTGCCTTCGATAATTTCGCGGAAACCGCGAATCGTTTCACTGAGCGGAACATATTTGCCCTTAAAACCGGTGAACTGCTCCGCAACCGTAAGCGGCTGAGAGAAGAAACGCTGAACCTTGCGTGCGCGCGAAACGGTCAGTTTGTCTTCATCGGAAAGCTCGTCCATGCCCATTATAGCAATGATGTCCATAAGTTCGTTGTAACGCTGCAATATACGCTGAACTTCGCGGGCAATTGCATAGTGTTCATCGCCGACAACTTCGCGGGAGAGGATTCGGCTCGTTGACTCAAGCGGGTCAACTGCGGGATAGATGCCTTGGGAAGCAATGCTTCTGCTCAAAACCGTTGTTGCATCAAGATGCGCAAAAGTGGTTGCGGGTGCGGGATCGGTCAAGTCATCCGCGGGCACATAAACCGCTTGAACGGAGGTTATTGAACCCTTTTTTGTTGACGTTATGCGTTCCTGCAATGCGCCCATTTCATTTGCAAGCGTGGGCTGATAGCCGACAGCGGAGGGCATTCGCCCCAAGAGTGCGGAAACTTCGCTGCCCGCCTGCGTAAAACGGAAGATGTTATCAATGAAAAGCAGAACATCCTGATGCTCTTCGTCGCGGAAGTATTCTGCCATTGTCAAGCCGGAAAGGCCGACGCGCATTCTCGCTCCCGGCGGTTCGTTCATCTGTCCGTAAACAAGTGCGGTTTTTTCAAGAACGCCCGATTGCTTCATTTCGTTATAAAGATCGTTGCCCTCGCGCGTACGTTCGCCGACGCCGGTAAATACGGAGATGCCGCCGTGCTGGGTGGCAATGTTGTTGATAAGCTCCATGATGATAACCGTTTTGCCGACGCCCGCGCCGCCGAACAAACCGATTTTTCCGCCTTTGGCATACGGGCAGATCAGGTCAATGACTTTGATGCCCGTTTCAAGAATTTCGGTGGAAGAGGAAAGCTCCGCATATGCGGGAGGCGTGCGGTGAATAGCCCAATGAGCACAGTCCTTCGGGGCTGGTTTTTCGTCCACGGGGTCGCCGAGAACATTAAAAATCCTTCCGAGTGTTTTCCTGCCGACGGGAACGCTGATTGCAGCTCCGGTGTCGGTAACGGTTTCACCGCGCTTGAGACCGTCGGTGGATTCCATTGCAATGCAGCGAACGGTGTTGCCGCCGATATGCTGAGCAACTTCAACCGTCAGCGTTTTATTGCCGATCGGAACAGTGAGTGCATTGTTTATTGCGGGCAGCCGCCCGGCGGGAAAGTGAACGTCAATAACCGGGCCGATAACCTGGGAGACAGTTCCTGTAAGTTTTTTTGCCATTTTATAAACTCCTTTCGGAAACGGAGTGGTAGAGTGTTGTGAAGCGTTTACGCATCGGCACCGGCGATGATCTCCGTCAGCTCCTGCGTGATCGCGCTTTGCCGTGCACGGTTGTATTCAAGCTGCAAATCGTCCATCATGATGCCTGCATTTTTTGTTGCGCTGTCCATTGCAACACGCCGTGCCGCAACTTCGCACGCAAAGCTTTCTCGAACGGCACCGAACAGCATTGAACATATATATTCCGGAACAACGGCGTTCAGGACGGTTTCACTGTCCGGCTCGAATTCGGCGGGGCGTGCGGAGCCGCCGGACGGCCTTTCAAAAGGAAGCAGGCAGGAGAGGTGCGCCTCGCATTGCATAACCGAAATGTATTCGGTTGACACGAGAAGCAGCCTGTCAAATTCATCATTAAGGTAGCGTTTGCAAAGGTCGTCGCAAAGCTCTGCACATTCCTGCACGGTGAAAGCTTCCGCACCGTAATTGCGTTTCGTCAGAGTGTTCCAACGTTCAAAGCCGCGTCGGCCAATGGGAATAACCTCGATGATGTCGTAACCACCGGCGCTTTTATCGTCGTCAGCCGGAGAAAACGCTTCCGCCGCCTTGCGAAATGCGCCTGCGTTATAGCCGCCGGCGAGTCCTCTGTCGCCCGCAATAACGATGAGAATTGCTCTTTTGCCGCTTCGCGGTTTGAGAAAGGGCGAGGAAGCGCATTCGCTTGATGATGCGAGCTGCGCCATGACGGTTCCGAACGCATCAAGATAGCTTCGCGATGCGGCAAGTTTTTCGGTTGCCTTTCGGATTTTGCTTGCGGCAACAAGCTGCATTGCGCGGGTCAGGTGCAGTGTTGAATCAACGCTCTTTATTCTTGTTTTGAGCAGCTTGATGTTTGCGCTCATTGTAAATAACCTCTGTTATCTGTTTATCTGTTGAACCCGCGGAATGTTCACGGGCGGAACTTTTCGGCAAGTTTCGCAAGCGCGGAATTCAGCTCGTCAATATCCGCCTGTTCGTATTGCCCTGCATCAAACCTGTTCAAAAGGTCGGAGTATTCGCTTCGGAGCAGTTCGTACAGTGCCGCTTCGTAATCGGAAACGCTTTCAACGGGAATATCGTTGAGCTTTCCGTGCGTAACAGCGTAAATAATTGCCGTTTGGCAGCCCACGGTGACGGGAGAATTGCGCTTTTGCTTCAGCACCTCAACAATGCGTTCGCCCAATGCAAGCCTTGCCTTTGTGTCTGCATCCAAATCGCTTCCGAACTGAGCAAAAGCCTGAAGTTCGCGATACTGGGAATAGAGCAGTTTCAGCTCGCCGGAAACCTTTTTCATGGGTTTGAGCTGAGCCGCGCCGCCGACACGGCTGACCGAAATGCCGGGGTTGATTGCGGGGCGAATACCTGAATGGAAGAGTTCCGTTTCAAGGAAAATCTGTCCGTCCGTGATGGAAATAACGTTTGTCGGGATGTATGCGGACACGTCACCCGCCTGTGTCTCGATGATGGGCAGAGCCGTGATCGAACCGCCGCCGTACTCGGGCGCAACGCAGGCTGCACGTTCAAGCAGGCGCGAATGCAGATAGAATACATCGCCCGGATATGCTTCACGTCCCGGCGGGCGGCGAATCAGCAGCGAAAGTGCGCGGTATGCAACGGCGTGTTTGCTCAAATCATCGTAAACAATGAGAACATCCTTGCCCTTTTCGCGGAAATACTCGGCCATTGCGCAGCCGGAATAGGGAACAATGTACTGCACGGGTGCGCTTTCGGAAGCGGAAGCACAAACGATGACAGTGTAGTCCATTGCGCCTGCTTTTTGCAGCGTTTCGGTTATCTGTGCAACGAGGGAGTTTTTCTGTCCGATCGCAACATAGATGCATATGACGTCCTTGCCGCGCTGGTTAATAATTGTGTCAATCGCAATGGAAGTTTTGCCCGTTTGCCTGTCGCCGATGATAAGCTCACGCTGGCCTCTGCCGATCGGAATCATGCTGTCGATAGCTTTGATGCCGGTTTGAAGCGGAACAGAAACACTTTTGCGGCGGATGATGCCCGGAGCTTCAGCTTCGATCGGGCGAGTTTCGGTGCAGTTGATGGGTCCCTTGCCGTCTATCGGGCCGCCGAGAGCATGGACAACTCTGCCCAAAAGCGCTTCACCGACGGGAACGGAAACTATCCTTCCCGTGCGGCGGACTTCGGTACCCTCGTGAATGTCGGGTTCATCGGAAAGCACGGCGATTGAAACAACTTCTTCTTCAAGGTTCTGTGCAATACCGATGCTGCCGTCGTCAAACTCCAGCAATTCGTTGGAAACACAGCTGCGCAGCCCGTGTGCTTTTGCAATGCCGTCTCCGAACAGAATTACCGTGCCTGTTTCGGCAGGTTCTATTTTTGTTCTGTAATTTTTAATTTGGTCTTTAATTAATGTGCTGATCTCTTCGGGCCGCAGGTTCATTATCTTGACCATCCTTTCATTGTGAAAACAACTCCGAGCAGTGCCGCTTAAAAAGCGGAGGCCGAATCCTTTTTTGAAGGAAAGCTTTAATCAGAGTCGATTAATGTGCTGTTTTGCCCATAAGCTCACGCAGATTGTCCAAATCCTTCCTGACGCTTGCGTCAATCACGCGCCCGTCAACGCGGACAATAAGTCCGCCGATAACGGAAGGGTCGATTTCAAACAACAGCTCAATGCGCTTGCCTGTGATTTTTTTGAGTTTTGTGCGGAGTGCATGCACTTCGCCGTCCGTAAGCGGCACGGCGGAAACGACTTCCGCCTCGGCAATGCCGTTTTCGGCATAGTAGAGGAGCTTAAACTCATCCGCACATTCGGAAAAACGGTCAATATAGCCGCGTTCCGTAAGCAGCTCGATAAAATTATCCACGTATTCCGGAACCCTGCCGTTCAGAGCATCGTGAACGGCAGCCAGTCTGTCTTTGAGCGGAATATCGGGCGTTTTCAAAAAGCTGACATACAGCGGATTTTCCTTAAAAAGCCGACTGCACAGCATAACAGCATCGAAAACTTGTTTTAAATATCCGTCGGACGCATTGTCCTCTTCCTTTGCCGCAAGGAAGAGTGCGCCGCCGTATTCCTTACTGATTGTTGACATCTTCGTTACCAATCTCGTCTATCGCCGAATCAATGAGCCGCCTGTGCTCACTGCCGTCCACGCTGCGTGCAAGCAGCTTTTCGGCAACATTGACGGAAATGTCCGCAATTCTGCGCCGCATTCCGTCGGCGGCCTTTTGCTTTTCAAGCTCGATTTCCGCATTTGCGCGCCGCATAATATCCGCTGCCTGCGATTGTGCATCGGAGATTATCTCGCTGCCGCGCCTGTCGGCATTCTCCTTTGCCGATTTCAAAAGCGCGTCGCATTCGGAGTCGGCATGCTCAAGCTTTTGCGAATAGGTCAGGCGATCCTGCTCTGCGGAGCGCAGAGCTTCATCGGCCTCGCTGTAAACCTTGTCCACTGCGGCCTGCCTTTCGGCAAGCATTTTGCGCACGGGCTTGTAAAGAAATTTTTTGATAATGAAAAACAATATCAAAAGGTTGCAGAGCGAAATCAGAATCGACCAGATGTTAACGGAAATAACATCCAAAGTTGGCATTTTTGTTCACTCCGAAAACTTTATTGACCGATTGCGGCCTTAAGCACATCAACAAAGCGCGCAGGCGCAACGAAAATCAGCAGAATCGCGATAACGAGTGCGTAAATACCGGTGGTTTCGGCGATTGCGCAGCCCATGATCATTGTTGACGTAACGGCACCTTTTGCCTCGGGTTGACGACCGATGGCTTCGCAAGCCTTTGCAACGGCGTTGCCCTCACCGATACCGGGGCCGATACCCGCGATCATTGCGATACCCGCACCGAGTGCGCAGCAGCCGAGCATGATTGCAACAGCAAGTTCCATTTGTTCTTTCCTCCTGTTTGCCGCAGCGTTCTGTCTGCTGCGGTTCTTTTGTTATTTTTAATCCTTGAAACCGACGGGAAACGATGTTTTGAAAGAACGTTCGCCGCGGACGGTTTAACAATTCGTTTTTTGCGGGACTAAGCTTTTTGAGTTCCCGTCGTTCGCTGTTTTCTCTTTGCTTTGCGCTCCCGACGCTCAAGCCATTTGTCTTCGGGGAAGCCTCCGGCAATGTTAAGCATTGTGAGCATTGCAAATATGAACGCCTGCAGGCATCCGCTGAACACGTCGAAATAAATGCTCAGCACGGCGGGAAGACCGACCTGAAGGAACGGAATGCTTCCGAGCACGCCGGGGAGTTTCCCGAATACCGCTGCCGAGGCTGACGCAAGCCCTGCTGCAATAAGCGCAGAGACGACCGAGCCGGAGAGTACATTACCGTAGTGACGAAACGCCATTGAAATAGGTGTCGCAACTTCACCGAGGATGTTGAGCGGCGTGAACGGCAGGAACGGTTCGGTGAAGCCCTTGAGGTAGTATCCGAGGCCGCCCTTGAGCTTGTAATGAGTGATTATAATGAAAACAAGCAGCGACCAGCCGAAAACAACATTGAAATCGGAAGTCGGCGGGAACAGTCCCAGCAGGGACTGAAGGCTTGAAAACAGCGAAAGCGCCATTATTGCCGCAACAAAAGGCGAGAATGCCCTGAAAAAATCACCCATGTTCTCGTGAACGAGGGAATCGGTTTTTTCAACTATCCACTCTGCAATGAGGTGGCGGCGGCACCTGATGCCGGAATTCAGCCCGTGCGCAAGGAACAGGCAAAGCGCCGATATTGACGCCATAACGAGCCACGAGTTGACCTGCGCCTCGGTCAGCTGAAGTTTTTGCAGCGGAAAATCAAACTCCGCAAGTATCACTGCGCCGGTGATGGAGATTCCGCTTTCGACCGGGTGCGTCAGAACCCGGATAACGATTCCGCCCAAAAGGGGCAGAAGAATTCCCGCAATCAAAAGGCAATCAACAATTTTGAAGCCTACGGACGGCTTTTTTTCGGGCACGGGGGCGGACGCACCGCACCGCGCGGTTTCATTTGCAGAAACGTTCATATTTTTCCTTCAACAATGCTTTTAAAGCAAAACTATCGGCAATAACCGAAAACCGTTAAAATTATTTGTCCGAACCGCCGTCAGTTTGAAAATCCTCACGGTGAGTCAGTCTGTATGCGGCGATGATGAGCCGCGGGAAAAGGTAGGGAACGAGTGCCGCAATTGTGTTGAAGCAGCTCAGTGCAATACCGAGGATCATAAGCACAAGCAGCATCAGCGTGCGCAGGGAGTGGGAAAAGCGAACCTTGCGCTTTACTTCATCCTGCTGAAGGGTCACGCTGTGGGAAACGGTTTGCGCCATAAGAAAAAAGTTGAGCACCGAACCGGCTGTTCCGAGCAGAGTTCCGAACAGTACGGGGAGATTCCAACAGCGGAGCATCAAAAACACGGCGTTCATAATTGCACCGAGAACGATTGAACCGATAAGGATTCTCAGTGTTTCTTTCATCACAACAGGATCGATTTTTTTCATTGCTTGCAGGTTCCCCTTTACCTTTCAATCAATTTTTTTCATTCCCTGCATTATACCATTTTTGCTTCTGCAAGGCAATGGGTCAGAACCAATCATATGCAAAAAAACGTACATTTGAACCGTTTTGCCCGAAAAAACGGACTGCACCGCAGCACAGGCAGTCCGAAAATTCAAAAAAATGATGAAACACAGCCGCAAAGCCACCGCCGATGCAGAAAGGTTATTTCTGCTTGGGTACGGCGGGAGAAATGTAGTTCGACTTGAAACGATCGTAATAATAGGTAACGTTCGCTTCGCTGAACCAGACTTCGAACTGATCATCGTATTCTATGTCGCTTGCAGCAGCAAGTGCACCGTCATAGCTGAGGTTCCATACTTCATCCCCTTCAACGTAGGGCATCGGTCCCTTTGCAAGGCTGCGGTTTTCAACAACGTAGCGGATGCTGCCCTTGGCGGTGATTTTTACGATACGTTTCCCGTCCGTGGTTTCGAAGTATTGTGAGGATGTATTTTTGTTCGAAAGCTCGGGAGGAAGTTGCTCAATGCCGTGCGCATAATAAGCACCGATGAGAAGGGGCTTTTCGTAATCTTCAAACAGAGTGTTATGAATCAGATAACCCCAGCGGAGAAAAACATCGCCCTGCATGTTTTCATCGTTGCCATACCGCGCAATAAGGTCAATAAAGTCATCATAGGAGACTCCGACCGAAAGGATGGAATCGATTTCGGAAGCGGTTACGGAAGCCGTGTCGAAGGTGTAGACGGGCAGCGTGCCGGAAGCATCCGGTTCGGCAGTGCTTTCGCTTTCGTCGGAACTGTATTGAAGCAGCAGCTGATCGACGGTGAAACAATCCTCCGGAACAAAGAAAGGAACATCGCCTTTTTCGTTCACAAAACTGTTATACCGGGTTACGAAGGTTGAAAAGCTGTCGAGACTCTGTTCGCTGACATTAAGTTGAATATAGGCAATAATTTCTTCCTCATCCGGGGCAACATCGGCGGTGATTTCCTCGTAAAGCTTTGAAATAATCTTTTTGTTGCGTAAAAAGCGTGCAAGGAATCCGCGATATTCGGCAAAGGAGTATCCCTTGTCTTCGCGGAATGCAGCTTCAACCGTTTTGGAATCCAAGGCCGGTGCGGCGCTTGCCGAGCTGTTGTCCGCAAGAGTCTTGCTGTATTTTTCAAATGTCAGGTCGCACTGCGTCTGCAATTCGTTTTGAACTTCGTCTTCGTCTTCCGCAGTCAGTTGAATATTAAGCTCCTGAGCTTTGCTCAAAGCAACACCGTAGCGGACGACTTCATCAAGAACTGTTTCAAAATACTCCTGAGCGTCAACTGCACCATGGGTAAGGTAGTAATACTTTTCGTTTGTTGTGTAGAATCTGTCGAAATCAAACAGCGTGATATCAACCCCGTTAACGCTGAGCGCGACGGGATTGATACCGTAATCAGGTGTTTTCTGGGGGTTGCAGCCGCCGGCAGCAAGAACAGCGCACATGGCGGCAACAAGCAGCGCAAGAAGCTTCTTCGGCAATTTCATGTTTATGACCATAACCTTTGCAGCGCAAAAGTTTCCTTTCGATTGAATCAGTAAAAGAGCGTTTCAAAAAAGAACCTATACCCGCGCAGATGAGTTCTGACAAACCGTTTTGCGCGGGTGAAAAAACCGAATGCTTCACCGATTTATTTTGCGGCTTTTGAATACTTGTCAATAAGCAGCAGCACGAGTTCGGTGCATTTTTCCATGCCTTCAACGGTCACATGTTCATACGGTCCGTGGCAGGCAAAATCGCCGGTGCCGAGATTCGGACAGGGAAGCCCCATAAAGCTGAGCCTTGCTCCATCGGTTCCGCCGCGGATGGGTGCAACTTTGGGCACAAGCCCGATGGATTTTGCAGCTTCAACCGCGTTGTCGATAAGGTGCATACAGGGACGGATTTTTTCAACCATGTTGAGATACTGGTCGCGGACGGTGCATTCAACGGTACCGCTGCCGTATTTTTCGTTAAGGATTTTAACGGCGTGAGCAAGAGTTGCTTTACGCGCAGTCATGATTGCTTCGCTGTGGTCGCGAATGATATAGTCCATTTCCGCACGTTCCACATTGCCGCTCATGTCCGTAAGGTGGAAAAAGCCCTCATACCCTTCTGTGTTGGCCGGCGTTTCATCCGGCAACATGGAGTTCAGCTCCATTGCAACCAACAGTGCGTTTATCATTTTGTTTTTTGAATCGCCGGGATGAATATTAAAACCGTTTACAACGATTTTGGCGGCCGCAGCATTAAAGTTTTCGTATTCGATTTCGCCTTCCGCGCCGCCGTCAACGGTGTACGCAAAGTCTGCACCGAATTCGGCAACATTGAAATTGTCCGCACCGGAGCCGACCTCTTCATCGGGGGTAAAGCCGATGCAAAGTTTGCCGTGGGGACGGTTTTCGAAAATGACGCGCTCAATTGCGGTCATGATTTCGGCAATGCCTGCTTTGTCATCGCCGCCGAGAACTGTTGTTCCGTCGGTCACGATGAGCGTTTTGCCCTTTAGGGAAGGCAAATGGGGAAGCTTTTCGGGAGAAAGCACACGGCCGCTTGTGCCGAGAACAACATCGCCGCCGTCATAGTTTTCAATGATTCGCGGCTGAACATTTTCGCCGGAAAAATCCGGAACGGTGTCCATATGCGCAATGAAGCCGATTGCGGGGCAGCTTTCACAGCCGGGTGTTGCTGCAACGGAGGCATAAACATAGCATTTATCATCAACCCTTGCGTTTTCAACGCCGATTGCGTGAAGCTCTTTTACAAGAAGATTTGCAAGGTCAAATTGTCTTTCAGTCGTGGGGACGGATGAACTGTCCTCGGAACTTGCGGTGTGGATTCTTACATAATTCAAAAAACGTTCGTAGGTCTTCATGTTGATACTCCTTTTTTATGTAAGCAGTGATTAAAAGGAGAGAACACTCCGTGCCCGTTCTCCGAATTAATCAACGATTACTTAGGAAACTCTTATCAGAAGCTGTTCAGCAAAAGCGTTTTGTTCAGAGTATTCCCAAGTTCATAAGTGTATTATATCACAAAGCTCGGCGGAATAACAGCCGTTTTCGGCACTCATTTGTTAAAAAAATGTGGAATATTTATGAAAGAGGAAGAACGACTCCGCAGAGAAATATATGATTAATACCGCTTGCTTTTTGTTCCGCAATGCATTATAATGTATCTGTTCGAGATTCGAACAATTTGCTCGGGGCATTAGCACAGTTGGTAGCGCGCAACGTTCGCAATGTTGAGGTCAGGGGTTCGACTCCCCTATGCTCCACCAATGCAAGATAATCCGAACCTTAGACCAATCGGTCAGGGGTTCGGATTTCTTGTTTTTATCAAGGATATTGAAGTTTAGTTTCGGGATAGAATAACATCAAATTCAGGAGGATATACCCCTGGAGAAGCTCGTAAACTGTGCGTTCAATATAGATACCGCCTGCGTGGAACTTCACTTCACGGAGGGGAGTATTTACTCCATAAATTGCACCGCCGTGGAGAACGAGGCGGCGGACAACGGTGCGTGCTGTCTGACTGCATAACAAGCTATGATAAAAAGAAACTGCCCAAAATGCTGAATTATTATGAAAGCAAGGGCTGTTCGGTTCAAACGCTTGATGAAACCATGCAGTTTTGATTTTTGACAAAGTTTAATGAAAACAGGAGTTGCAATCGGATAAATTTGACTATGATTAACTTTAAAGAAATTACAAATGCAAACATATGGAAAGTTTGCACACTGGAACCTTTTGAAGAACAAAAGGATTTTGTTGCAGAAAACATACAGAGTCTGGCAGAAGCCTATGCAACAAGAAACGAGGGCGGCAATGCGCTGCCGTTGGCAGTTTATAATGATGAAACGCTTGTCGGTTTTATCATGATCGGCAAAGGCACCGTCGGCAACGAGAAAGAAAGTGAATTGATAAAGAAAAACTACAGTCTGTGGAGGCTGATGATAGATAAAAAGTATCAGGGCAAAGGTTTCGGCAGGCAGACATTGGACGCAGCGATGGCACTGATTCACACTTATCCGTTCGGAAAAGCAGATAAAGTTTGGCTTTCATATGAACCCGAAAATGTGCGCGCAAGAGAGATTTACAGAAAGTACGGCTTTGTTGAAAACGGCGAAATGTGCGGCAATGAAATCATTGCTGTTTATGATTTGTGAATCCGATTCAGATGCTGCGGCAAACGGAAAGCACGCGGAGTCCTCGTGAATTGCGAAAGTATGTTTCAATACACATGCGAAAATGACCGAGTTCCCGTAACCGTTTGATTCCTACCTTTTGCGTCAGAAAGAAATAAAACCTTACCTACGGTATTATAGTAGACTATGGCGACTTTTTCAATGCAGATAAATTGAAATGCGGCTTTAAATTCATTTCGGAATTCAATTTCATTCAAGGGTTTGGGTTGCTGCCGCAACAATAAGGGGTTTAGAACACTGTGTTGGGATTAAACAGCAGGCTCCCCGCAGCTTGCTGCGGGGAGCCTGCATACGTGCAAAACACATGTATGCGTGCGGATTTTAAGGCAAAGTTTATGCCTTTTTGGTCTGAGCCATAACTTCTGCCGCAAAGTCTTCGGTGCGCTTTTGGAGACCTTCGCCCATTTCGTAGCGGGTGAAGCCGATGACTTCGAACCTGCCGTTGATCATCTGGGAAACGCTCTCATCGGGGTTCTTAACGAAGGGCTGCTCAAGCAGGCAGACTTCCTTATAATACTTCTCGATGCGGCCTTCAACCATTTTTTCAATGATTGCAGCGGGCTTGGGCTTGGGATCGTTCTTTGCCTGTTCGCGGAGAATCTCGCGCTCATGCTCGAGTTCGGCCTGGTCACAGTCCTCCTTGCGGAGGCAGGGGGGCTTTGCAGCCGCGATTTGCATTGCGACATCGTGTGCAACAGCGGGGAACTCATTGTTGCTGATCTGAAGAAGTACGCCGATTTTGCCGCCGAGGTGGACATAGGTATCAACGATGCCTTCAACGCGATTGAAGCGGCGGATGGTGATCTTTTCGCCGATCTTTGCAACTGCGCCGTTGATAACGTCGCTGACGGTCTTGCTCTCGTCTTCGGAGAAGGACTGAGCCATCATATCTTCAACGGAAGCGGGATTCTTCTTTGCAACATGCTTTGCAAGGGAAGCAACAAGGTTTTTGAAATCGTCGGTCTTTGCAACAAAGTCGGTTTCGCAGTTGACTTCGATGATGACGCCGACGCCGCATTTTTCACAAACGAAGCAGTCAACAATACCTTCTGCCGCAATGCGGGAAGCCTTCTTTGCGGATGCAGCAAGGCTCTTCTCGCGCAGATAGTCGAGAGCCTTTTCAATATCGCCGTCACACTCTTTGAGTGCCTTTTTGCAGTCCATCATGCCTGCGCCGGAACGCTCGCGCAGAGCCATTACGTCTTTAGCGGTGAATTCCATTAAAATATCCTCCTGTAGTTATAATGCAAACGTTGACCAACACGGGAATCGGGCGCGGAACGCCCTGATATTTGCCCGCATTTAATCAATGTTACGTTCAAGCGGAGGAAGCCCGGCAGGCTTCTCCGCGGAAAAATCATGGTTGAATGATTGGATTAGAAGTTATCTGCTTCGTCGGCAGCATCGTTGTTGATGGTTGCATCAACAGCGGCATCGGTCATCTGTTCGCCCTGCTTGCCTTCGAGGACTGCATCGGCGATCTTGGAAGCGATGAGCTTGACAGCGCGGATTGCGTCGTCGTTGCCGGGGATAACATAGTCAACATCATCGGGATCGCAGTTGGTGTCAACGATTGCAACGATGGGGATACCGAGGTTGCGTGCTTCCATAACGGCGATATGCTCCTTGCGGGGGTCAACAACGAACATGCAGCTGGGCAGTTTCTTCATTTCTTTGATACCGCCGAGGTTCTTCATGAGCTTTTCACGAAGAGCGCAGAGCTGAATGACTTCCTTCTTGGGGAGAAGATCGAAATCGCCGTCCGCTTCCATTTTGTTGATCTGGTTGAGCTTGGCAATACGGGTCTGGATGGTCTTGAAGTTGGTGAGAAGACCGCCGAGCCAACGCTGGTTGACATAGAACATTTCGCAGCGCTTTGCTTCCTGTTCGATGCTCTCCTGAGCCTGCTTCTTGGTGCCGACAAAAAGAACGGTGCCGTCGTTCATCGCAATATCGCGAACGAAATTGTAAGCTTCGTCAATCTTTTTTACGGTTTTCTGAAGATCGATGATGTAGATACCGTTGCGCTCGGTGAAGATGTATTCCTTCATCTTCGGATT
>ULXM01003628.1_pt1 | contig 20813 bp, 19 predicted proteins | sample 1961271 | NCBI WGS metagenome assembly ULXM01 (sample SAMEA4835838, study PRJEB28245) | human gut metagenome | biome: gut microbiome; material: fecal sample | place: Denmark | collected 2008 | reverse complement strand
CAAGGAGAGGGGGTTAGGGGGTGAGGCCCAATTGCAGTTTATCATAATCTATTTCTATACATTGCAAAGCACATATAATCACGATTTCTTTTACTTTCACTTTGCTCTTCGCTCGCCAAGTTAGGCTACATCTCAGCAAAGCCAAACGAAAAAAAACTTTTTTTCGTTTGGCTTTGCGTTCGGTTTGCACTAACTTTGCACCGCAAAAGACGAAATAAAAGTGAAAAAGGGCTGCTATGTGAGTACACCTATGATGTATACTACTGGTAAAAATCGTATGAAAGCGACGAACAAGTGTGTTCGCTCGCTGATTTTTTTGTGACCGCACGTCAGGGAAGCCCTAACCCCTTGATGATGCGGTTTTTTCGTCTGCTTAACATGGGCAGTCCGTTTCTCACTTTAAGTTTGTCTGATGCCGTTTTAGATAGGTGACATACATATAATGTATAGGCACAGATTTAAAACGCTAAGTGATATTAACAACATTATTAACAATAACATTAAAGAGCTATGAACTTTACCTTATTTGTCACTGCATTGCTGACAGGTTTGGCGTTTGTAGGTGTTGTAACGATATTAGCTAAGCTAATTTCACCACGCAGCTACAATGCTCAGAAGGAGGAAGCTTATGAATGTGGTATCCCTACTCGTGGTCGCTCATGGATGCAATTCCGCGTAGGTTACTACCTCTTCGCTATTCTCTTCCTGATGTTCGACGTTGAAACGATGTTCCTCTTCCCTTGGGCCGTCGTGATGCGCTCATTTGGCCCCGCGGGCTTGTTGAGTGTGCTCTTCTTCCTGTTTATTTTAGTTCTGGGCTTAGCTTATGCCTGGAGGAAAGGAGCGTTGAAATGGCAATGAAAAGAGCAAAAATCAAGTCGATTCCTTACGAGGAATTCAAGGACAACGAGACGTACGAAAAACTCGTTGAAGAACTCAATGCGGGCGGCGCAAACATTATTGTGCGCAAGCTCGACGACCTCATCGACTGGGGCCGTTCTAACTCTCTTTGGCCATTGACATTCGCCACGTCATGCTGTGGTATTGAATTTATGGCCGTGTGTGCTGCACGTTACGACATCGCACGCTTTGGCTTTGAGGTGACACGTAACTCACCCCGTCAGGCCGACGTCATTTTGGTCTGTGGTACAATCACCACTAAGATGGCTCCGGTACTCCGCCGCCTCTATGACCAAATGGCAGACCCGAAGTATGTTGTAGCCATTGGCGGTTGCTCAATTTCGGGCGGTCCGTTTACAAAGTCATACCACGTGCTCAATGGTGTGGACAAGATTATTCCAGTTGACGTCTACGTACCTGGCTGTCCTCCACGCCCCGAAGCCTTCCTTTATGGTATGATGCAGTTGCAGCGTATTGTGAAAGTTGAAAACTTCTTCGGCACAACCAACCGCAAGCAGAAGGATCCCTTCAAGCTGGCTGCTGAAGAGAAAGAAGAACAAATTTACACTCAGGAGGAAGAAGCATGAGCGAAGAATTAAATCCTACAGCTAATCAAGGTGCTGAGGCACAGAAGCCTGCTGCACCTGCTGCAGCTCCGGCTGAAAAGCCCGCTGCGCCCGCAGCAGCTGCTAAGCCTGCAGCACGTCCTGCAGTAGCTCGCCCTGCTGCTCCTGCCAAGCCTGCCGTTAACGAACTGAAGCCTAAGACCATTGAAGCCTCAGCCTTGTACGCTGAAATGAAGCGTTTGCACGATGAAGAGGGCATGGACTTCTTACTCAACCTTACGGGTGAGGACTGGTTGGAAGACGGCATTGGTGTGGTTTATCAAGTAGAAAACACTGAAAATCACAAGCAGGCTTGCGTTAAGTGCGTTGTAGCCGACCGCGAAAATCCCATGATTCCTTCTGTTAGCGACTTATGGGACATTGCCAACGTTTACGAACGTGAGGTGTACGACTACTACGGCATTATCTTTACCAACCACCCCGACATGCGCCGTCTGTTTATGCGCGAGGACTGGGTTGGCTATCCCTTCCGTAAGGACAACGACCCTGAGAAGGACAACCCCTTCGACCCTCAACACATGACTAACGAGCCTTTGGCTGATGTTACTTACGAATATCAGTTGCAACAGGACGGTACGATTAATAAGGTAGAGCACGAGATATTTGGTGCTGACGACTACGTTGTCAACATCGGTCCGCAGCACCCCTCTACACATGGTGTGCTTCACTTCCGTGTTAGCCTTGAGGGCGAAATCATTAAGAAGATTGACCCCGTGTTGGGTTACATTCACCGTGGCGTAGAGAAGATCAGCGAAAGCATGACTTATCCACAGACGTTGGCCTTGACCGATCGTTTGGACTACCTCGGTGCGATGCAAAACCGCCATGCCTTGTGTATGTGTATTGAACAAGCTATGGGGGTAGAAGTGAGCGACCGCGTACAGGTAATCCGTACGATTATGGACGAGTTGCAACGTATCGACTCTCACATTCTCTTCTTCGGCTGCTTGTGTCAAGACCTCGGTGCTACGACGGCCTTCCTTTATGCTTTCCGCGACCGTGAGAAGATACTCGACATCTTCGAAGAGACTTGCGGTGGCCGCTTGATCTTGAACTACAACACGATTGGTGGCGTGATGTACGACATTCACCCCAACTTCCAAAACCGCGTGAAGGAGTTCATCAAGACGATGCGCAAGAACATTCAAGAGTATCATGACATCTTTACAGGCAACGTCATCTTCCAAAACCGTTCAAAGGGTGTTGGCGTATTGACAAAAGAACAGGTGATAAGCTTTGGTTGTACAGGTGGTACGGGTCGTGCCTCAGGTTGGCACAACGACCTGCGTAAGATTCGTCCTTATGCTGCTTACGACCGCGTTCAGTTCAACGAGATTGTACGTACAGAAGGTGACTCTTTCGCCCGTTACATGATTCGTCTTGACGAGATCAAGGAAAGCTTGAACATCATCGAGCAACTCATCGACAACATTCCCGAAGGCAATTATCAGGAGAAGATGAAGCCTATCATCAAGCTTCCCGTCGGCACATTCTACAGCGAAGTAGAAGGTAGCCGTGGCCGTATGGGTGTATTTATCGAGAGCAAGGGCGATAAGAGTCCTTATCGTTTGCACTATCGCTCAACAGGTTTGCCTTTGGTAGCTGTAATGGACACTGCTTGCTCTGGCAATATGTTGGCCGACTTAATTACCATCGGTGGTACAGTCGACTACGTTGTACCTGATATTGACAGATAATACATATAAGTTTAATAAGTTGATTAAGTTTAATAAAATTATCATTAAGCTCATTGACTCATAAACTCATAATCAAAAACAATGTTTGACTTTAGTATAGTAACAAACTGGCTACACAACTTCTTAATGGGTACTTGTGGCTTTGCTGAGTGGGGTGCTATCTTAACAGAGAGCATTCTTGTCGCATTGGTCATCATTACCTTGTATGCTGTGTTTGCCATTGCCCTTATCTATATGGAGCGCAAGATTTGTGCATTCTTCCAATGCCGTCTTGGCCCGATGCGTGTAGGTAAGTGGGGACTCCTTCAGGTGTTCAGCGACGTGTTTAAGATGCTGACGAAGGAGATTATTAGCATGCGACAGAGTGACCTTTTTCTTCACAACTTGGCTCCGTTCCTCGTTGTGACAGCTTCAATGGTTACTTTCTCATGTCTGCCTTGGAATAAGGGTGCACATATCATCGACTTCAACGTGGGTGTATTCTTCTTCCTCGCTATGTCATCAATCGGTGTCGTAGGTATTCTGCTCGCCGGTTGGAGTAGTAACAACAAGTATTCGCTTATCGGTGCAATGCGTAGTGGTGCTCAGATTATCAGCTACGAGTTGTCTATCGGTATGACGATGTTGGCCATGATTTGCTTGACTGGCACGATGTCATTCAGCGAGATATGTAATGATCAATACTTGAATGGTTGGAACATCTGCCGTGGCCACCTGCCTGCAGTTATCGCTTTCCTTATCTACTTGGTAGCTGGTAACGCTGAGTGTAACCGTGGCCCGTTCGACTTACCAGAATGTGAAAGTGAGTTGACCGCTGGTTATCACACAGAGTACTCTGGTATGCACTTCGGTTATTACTACCTGGCTGAATATTTGAACCTCTTTATTTGCGCTGGTATGGCAAGCACCATATTCCTCGGTGGTTGGGCTCCGCTCCACATCTACGGACTCGATGCCTTCAATGGTGTAATGGACTACATTCCTGGTGCTGTATGGTTCATTGGCAAGACTTTCTTTGTCGTATTCTTGCTTATGTGGTTGCGTTGGACTTTCCCCCGCTTGCGTATTGACCAAATCTTGTCGCTCGAATGGAAGTATCTCGTACCCTTTAGCATGGTTAACCTCATCCTCATGGCCATTTGCGTGTCAATGGGATGGACGTTCTAAATAGTTTTTTGGTTTAAGAGGTTAGCGGGTTAGAAGGTTAAAAAAGTTACTTTTAGCTTACCTTACTCATTAAACTCATAGACCCATTAATCTTACATTCATGGAAGAAAAAAGTTATATAGGCGGAGTGGTTGACGGCTTGAAGAGCCTCGGCACTGGTTTGAAAACGACCATGCGTGAGTTCTTCACTCCCAAAATCACCGAGCAATACCCCGAAAACCGCGACACGAACGTGATGTTCGACCGCTTCCGCGGTTCGCTCACAATGCCCCACAACGAGCAGAATGAGCATAAGTGCGTGGGTTGCGGACTTTGCCAGATGCAATGCCCTAACGGCAGCATTAAAGTAACCAGCGAATTTTACGAAACTCCCGACGGCAAGAAGAAGAAACGCCTCGTGAAGTATGAGTACGACTTAGGTTGCTGCATGTTCTGCATGCTCTGCACACGTGCTTGCCCACATGGTGCTATCACTTTCGACCAAAGCTACGAAAATGCGGTGTTCGATCGCACGAAGTTGGTCAAAGTGCTCAACCACCCTGGCAGCCACGTCGAAGAAAAGTAATCAGTATTACTTGAAAGGTCTTAGGTCTTAGCGCTTAACAGATAGTCTTGTTATAGCACATTTGCTCACACAAAAAGAGCCTAAGACATTCAAACTTAATAAAACAATGAATTCACAAAACATCATGTTTGTCATTTTGGCTGTGCTCATGGTGCTTTCGTCAATTGCTACGGTATTGACTAAAAGCATTGTACGCGCTGCCACTTACCTGTTCTTCGTGCTTTTAGGCACAGCAGGTATGTACTTCTTGATGGGGTATACATTCCTTGGTGCAGCGCAAGTAATCGTTTACGCTGGTGGCATCATCGTATTGTATGTATTCTCTATCTTGCTGACAGAGGGTGCAAAAGATCAAGAAATCTTCAAGCGCAAGATTAAAGATGCCTCTTGGGGCTTCGTTCTGAGCTTGGTAGGCTTCCTAACCTTTGCTTGGGTAGTGCTTTCGCACAACTTCAAGGCTGCCATTCTCACGGCTCCAAGCGAGACTGCAAGTAGTGTTACCACCATCGAATCAATTGGTCGCAACATGCTCTCATCAGGCGAAAATGGTTACCTCCTCCCCTTCGAGGCAGTCAGTGTACTCTTGCTCGCTTGCATTGTTGGCGCATTGTTAATCGCCCGTAAACGCTAATAGATAAGTTTAATAAGTTTACGAGTTTAATAAGTTTATGCTTCGCCACAACTCTTTAAACTCATTCAACTTACTAAGCTCATTAAACCAATTAATCATTATGATACAGATTGAATATATATTGATAATTTCAGCCATCATGATGTTTGCAGGCGTTTTCGGATTTTTGACTCGTCGCAGCACGTTGGCTATTCTATTGTCGGTAGAGTTGATGCTCAATGCTACTGACTTAAACTTTGCAGTGTTTAACCGTATGCTTTATCCCGATGGTTATGAAGGCTACTTCTTTGCGCTCTTCTCTATTGCTATCTCAGCAGCTGAAAGCGCCATTGCAATTGCTATCATGATCAATATCTACCGCATGATTAAAAACATTCAGGTAGGTGAACTCGAGAAGATGAAGTGGTAAGAGGGAGGAAAGTTGATTGTAAGTTTTGAGGTTATTAAGCAACTCTTTGCACTCAAAATGGAAAATCAATGTTCGAATGGTTATTGAATTAAAGGAAACTTTATAACCTCCGAATTCCAAACTCAAAATAAAACAAACAATGGATTATACAATTCTTATTCTTTTGCTGCCATTCTTCTCGTTCCTCCTATTGGGTGTGTTCGGAAAATGGTTCAGCCATAAAGCAGCGGGATTGGTTGGTACGGTTGTGTTAGGCGTAGTAGCCGCTATGGCTTATTACACCGCATTTCAGTACTTCTTCCAGACACCGCGTACGGCAGAAGGTGTGTTGCCCACACTCATGCCTTACAACTTTCAGTGGCTGCCCTTCTTTGTAAAGGGACTCAGCTTCGATATGGGTATCATGCTCGACCCCATCTCGGTTATGATGCTGATCGTCATCACGACCGTATCGCTCATGGTACACATCTACTCTTTTGGCTATATGCACGGTGAACGCGGTTTCCAGCGTTACTATGCCTTCCTTAGCCTCTTTACGATGTCAATGCTCGGATTGGTAGTAGCAACGAACATCTTCCAGATGTACATGTTCTGGGAGTTGGTAGGTGTTTCATCTTACTTGCTCATTGGCTTCTACTACACCTCACCCGCAGCCATTGCTGCCAGCAAGAAGGCATTTATCGTAACACGCTTTGCCGACCTCTTCTTCTTGATCGGTATCCTGATCTATGGTTACTACTGCCATTCATTCGGATTTGAGTTCAACCAAGAGGGCTTCGCTCAGGGAGCTATGATGTTGCCTACTGCCTTGTTCTTAATGTTCATTGGTGGTGCTGGTAAGAGCGCTATGTTCCCTCTCCACATTTGGTTGCCCGATGCCATGGAAGGCCCAACGCCTGTGTCAGCCCTCATTCACGCTGCCACAATGGTCGTTGCTGGTGTATTCCAAATTGCACGTCTCTTCCCCTTGTGGATTGACTATGCTCCTGGTACGCTTCACATTGTAGCTTGGGTAGGTGCCTTCACCGCCTTCTATGCAGCAGCCGTTGCTTGCTGTCAGAGCGACATCAAGCGTGTATTGGCCTTCTCTACCATTTCGCAAATCGCGTTTATGATGGTATCACTTGGCGTTTGTACCGAGTTCGTAACAGGTCACGAGCATGTAGGCTCATTAGGTTACATGGCCTCAATGTTCCACTTGTTTACGCATGCTATGTTCAAGGCCTTGTTGTTCTTAGGCGCAGGTTGCATCATTCACGCTGTTCACAGCAACGAGATGTCAGCCATGGGTGGACTCCGTAAGTATATGCCTATCACACACATCACCTTCTTGATTGCATGTTTGGCTATCTCAGGTATTCCTCCCTTCTCAGGTTTCTTCTCAAAAGACGAAATTCTGACTGCGGCCTTTGCTTATATGCCCGCTATGGGTTGGATTATGACAGCGATTGCTGCCATGACAGCCTTCTACATGTTCCGCCTTTACTTTGGCATCTTCTGGGGTACAGAGAATAAGGAACTTCATGCAGCGCACACCCCCCACGAGGCTCCCTTGACGATGACCTTCCCCTTGATGTTCTTAGCTGCCGTAACTTGTGTTGCAGGTTTCATTCCCTTCGGCCACTTTGTTAGTGCTGACGGTCAAGCCTACGACATTCACCTCGACTGGAACGTTGCAGGCACGTCAATCATCATTGCCGTAGCAAGTATCTTCTTAGCCACTTATATGTACATTGGCGAACGTCAACCCAAGGCCGATGCCCTTGCCGAAAAGTTTGCACACCTCCATCGTTGGGCTTACAAGCGTTTCTACATGGACGAGGTTTACCAATACATTACTCACCGCATTATCTTTGCCCACATCTCTAAACCCATTGCATGGTTCGACCGTCACATCGTTGACGGCTTCTTCAACTTCTTGGCATGGGGTGCCAACGCCCTCAGCTTCCGCATTCGCGGTTTGCAGAGCGGTTCAGTTCAAGGCTACGCTTACGTATTCTTACTTGGCACACTTATCTTGTTGGCTATAATGGCTCTTGCATAATAAGTAAAAATTAAATCATGAATTTTCTATCATTATTCGTATTGATTCCACTTGTCATGCTGCTTGGTTTGTGGCTGGCAAGAGATGTGAAGGGCGTACGTGCGGTAATGGTGACAGGTAGCAGTTTGTTGCTTATCTTAGCAGGCTACTTGACAATCACCTTCCTCGGCGACCGTGCAGCAGGAGCCACAGGCGAAATGCTCTATACGGCATCGGTCAATTGGTTCGAACCGCTTCACATCAAATATTCAGTAGGTGTTGACGGCATTTCAGTAGCCATGTTGTTGCTCTCAGCCGTTATCGTCTTCACAGGTACCTTTGCCTCATGGCAACTGAAGCCCCTCACGAAGGAATACTTCCTTTGGTTCACCCTCCTGAGCCTTGGTGTGTTTGGTTTCTTCATTTCTGTAGACATGTTCGCTATGTTCATGTTCTACGAGATAGCCCTTATCCCAATGTACCTTTTGATTGGCGTTTGGGGTAGCGGTAAGAAAGAATATGCAGCTATGAAGTTGACCCTCATGTTGATGGGTGGTTCAGCCTTCTTGATGTGCGGCATCTTCGGTATCTTCTATGGTGCTGGTGGTCAGACCATGAACATCGTCGAAATCGCTAACCACCTCAACGGTGCTCACGCCATACCTTTTGCACAACAATGCATTTGGTTCCCCTTGACGTTTATCGGCTTTGGTGTATTGGGTGCTTTGTTCCCCTTCCACACATGGTCTCCTGATGGTCACGCTTCAGCGCCTACTGCAGTGTCAATGCTCCACGCAGGTGTATTGATGAAGTTGGGTGGTTATGGTTGCTTCCGCATCGCTATGTACCTCATGCCTGAGGCTGCCAACGAGTTAAGTTGGATTTTCCTCATCTTGACAGGTATCTCAGTCGTTTACGGTGCATTCTCTGCTTGCGTTCAGACCGACTTGAAGTACATCAACGCCTACAGTTCAGTTTCACACTGCGGTATGGTACTCTTCGCTATCTTGATGCTGAACCAAACAGCTTGTACTGGTGCTGTGCTTCAGATGTTAAGCCACGGTTTGATGACGGCCCTTTTCTTTGCCTTGATCGGTATGATTTACGGCCGTACTCACACACGTGACATTCGCGAACTGAATGGTTTGATGCGCATCATGCCTTTCCTCTCAGTAGGTTACATCATCGCTGGTTTGGCAAACTTAGGTCTACCTGGCTTCTCAGGCTTCATTGCTGAGATGACTATCTTCGTAGGTTCATTCCAAAATGCCGACACCTTCCACCGCGTGCTCACCATTGCTGCTTGCTGTTCAATCGTAATTACCGCAGTCTACATTCTCCGTGTAGTAGGTAAGATACTTTACGGCACTTGCACCAACGAGCATCACCTCAAACTTACTGACGCTACTTGGGACGAGCGCTTCGCAGTTATCTGCCTTATCCTTGCCGTTGCAGGTCTCGGCCTTGCACCTCTTTGGGTGAGCGACATGATTACAACAGGCGTTGCTCCTATCGTTGACCACATTCACTCAGTGGCTGGTACAGTAGCAAGTTGCAATCCTTTCCAATAATCTCATAATCTAAGCAATTAATACAATGGATTATTCTCAATTTCTCTATATGCATGAGGAGCTATCGTTGTTGGCAGTAATCGTAATACTGTTCATCGCCGACCTCTTTATGTGTCCTGATAAAAAGAGCGGGAAGGGAGTTTACAACACTGCTTTACCCGTTGTATTGTTAGCCATTCACACCGTGCTCAACCTCCTGCCATGCTGCGGAGCAGAAAGCACCAGTGCCTTTGGCGGCATGTATCAATACACTCCGATGATGACAATCATGAAGAGTGTGCTTAACGTAGGTACAATCGTTGTGTTCTTAATGGCACACAAATGGTTGACTCGTGAAGAGAACCTCGTAAAACAAGGCGAGTTCTATATGCTCACGCTCTTCACCTTGTTAGGTATGTACTTCATGATTTCGAGCGGTCACTTCTTGATGTTCTTCATCGGACTTGAAATGGCATCAGTGCCCGTCACGGCATTGGTTGCCTTCGACAAGAAGCGTTTCGAAAGTGCTGAAGCAGGTGCTAAGTTCATCTTGCTCGCCCTCTTCTCAAGTGCATTGTTGCTCTACGGTGTATCACTCATCTATGGTGCAACAGGTACACTCTACTTCAACGAGATTGGTGCACAACTCGACGGTTCACTGCTCAGCATCTTCGGTCTCGTGCTCTTCATTGGCGGTATGGGTTTCAAGATTTCTCTCGTTCCCTTCCACCTCTGGACAGCTGACACCTACGAAGGCGCGCCCACCTCTGTTACAGCTTACTTGAGCGTTATCTCAAAGGGTTCTGCAGCCTTCGTGCTGATGACCATTTTAATGAAGGCTTTTGCTCAAAGCGACCTCTTCTATAGCTGGAACACGGGCATGTATTGGATCATCGTAGCTTCCATCACCATTGCCAACCTCTTTGCCATTCGCCAGAACAACTTGAAGCGCTTCATGGCTTTCTCAGCCATTTCGCAAGCAGGTTACCTCGTATTAGCTATCATGGACGGCACTGCTCAAGGTATGACAGCCTTGGTGTTCTACCTCTTAGTTTATATGGTGTCAAACCTTGGTGCCTTTGCGGTAATGACATCAGTTGAGGAGAACAGTGGTAAGATCAACATCAGCGACTACGACGGCTTGTATCAGAGCAATCCGAAGTTGGCATTCCTCATGACGCTTTGCCTCTTCTCATTGGCAGGTATTCCTCCCTTTGCAGGTTTCTTTAGCAAGTTCTTCGTATTCATGGCAGCGTTCAAGGCTGGTTACCCCTTGTTGGTATTCATTGCCTTGGCCAACACCGTCATCTCGTTGTACTACTACTTGATGATTGTCAAAGCTATGTACATCAAGCCCAACGACAATCCTATTGCTACCTTCAAGAGTGATGGTTACACACGCGTAGCGCTTGCGCTCTGCACCTTAGGCGTACTCATCTTCGGTATTGGTGGTGTATTCTACAACTACATCAGCGGCTTTGGCTACGGACTCTAAGTCTAAACCCAAAGTTATATAATACATAATTAAAAAGTTATATAATACATAATTAAAAAGCTCGAAATCGCAACATTGCGATTTCGAGCTTTTTGCTGTTTTACAAAAAAGTAAAGTAATCACGTAAAGTAGGGCTTTTATTTTGAATTTCAATTGACAATTATTAAATTTGCATTCAATATCGAAAAAACGCGACAATAAAGTCAACAACGATATTGTTGCTCCCTGCGAAAGCCTTTCGTCATGCCCAAACAGACGAAGTGCATCCGCACACACTTATTCCAATTATTGTGAAGTGGGACAGGGCTTATGTCTAACTAATTTCACATTCCATGGGGCTATTACTCCTCTATCTTTTAGGTGCTTTAAGCATCTCATTTCTGTGTTCTATCCTTGAAGCGGTGCTGCTCTCTGCACCGATGTCGTTTGTGTCAATGCTTGAAAAGGAAGGACGCAAGGGCGCTACGCTCTTAAAAAAGTACAAACAAGACATTGACAAACCTATTGCGGCCATTCTATCACTCAACACAATCTCGCACACGGTGGGTGCTGCGGGGGTAGGCGCGCAAAGCGAATATTTGTTTGGCAGTCAGTTCTTTGCTTTGACTTCTGCCATACTCACCTTGTTAATCCTTATCTTCTCTGAAATTATTCCTAAGACAATTGGTGCTTCTTATTGGCGCAAATTAGCCATACCTTGCGCACGCATCATTCATGTGCTCGTAATCGTTACCTATCCTTTGGTCTTGATGTCAGAGTTAATTACTCACATATTTTCGAGCAATAAGAAGCAAACCTCTGTTAGCCGTGAAGAAGTGTCGGCTATGGTCACCGTAGGTGCTGAAGAGGGCGTGCTTGAGAAGAAAGAGAATAGCATGATTCAGAACTTGCTGAAACTTGACGATGTCAATGCGCGCGACATTATGACTCCCAGCTCAGTAGCTGAAGTGGCCGAAGAGAGCATGACGCTGCGCGAGTTTTACCAAAACGATGCCTACCGCCAGTTTTCACGTATTCCCGTTTACAATGAGGAGAACGACGACTACATAAAGGGCTACGTGCTCCGTCAGACTATTCTCGAAAAGTTGTCAGAAGACAAATTCGACCTTCGCCTTTCTGACATTATGCGTCCCGTACTCACTTTCCAAGAGACAGAGAATGTTTCAAAAATTTGGGAACGCCTTTTGGCCAAGAAAGAGCACATCTCGATTATCATCGACGAGTACGGTTGTTTCCGCGGCATTGTAACCATGGAAGACGTTATAGAAACTATGCTCGGCACCGAGATAGTTGACGAAAAAGACACCGTAACCGACATGCAAGAGTTTGCTCGCGAGAAGTGGCAAGAACAACAGCATAACAATGGATAAACAAAATAATGAATAACATGGGGCAAGCTTTCAAGGCTTGCCCTAATTATTAACGTCATAATAGAAATATAGCGTGTTTCGTTTCTTCTTTCTCTTACTTCTGTTAATTCTCCTACCCGATTTATACATTTGGTGGAACTATACACGTCTACATGAAGGCTTTATACGCACGGCCATTCTTTTACTGCCCAGTGTGCTCGTCATTGCCTGTATGATCTTGCTCTTTTGTCAAGTAAGGGCCGCTATGCTCATGCAGTGGGCCTTTATACTTATTATATGCATCACCATACCCAAACTCGTATTTGTACTCACCGACCTTATCGGACGCGGTGTAACATTTCATTGGCCCATGGCACAACCTTATGTGCATAAAGTATCCATTGTGTTAGCCGTCTTAATGGCCGCAGTACAAGTGTATGGTACTGCCTATGGTTGGCGTTCGCTCCGTGTAATTCACCAAGCTATCAAAGTAGCAAGACTACCCCAATCGTTTGAGGGCTACCGCATCGTACAACTGTCTGACATTCATTTAGGCACCTACGCTGGCGACACTTCCATCATGCAAGCCATGGTCGATAGTGTCAACCGCCTTCAACCCGACTTAATCGTCTTTACAGGCGACATGGTCAATACCGCCTCAGCCGAAGCCATGCCTTTTATCAAAGTATTGAAAGGACTGAAAGCCAAAGACGGTGTACTATCTGTATTAGGTAACCACGACTACTGCATGTACCACCCAGGCTTGACACCGCGCCAACAAGAAGAAGAGGTACAACGCATTGTGCGTATGCAACGATTAATGGACTGGAACGTATTGTTAAATCAGCATTATAGCATCAGTCGTGGTGAAGATACGTTATACGTAGCAGGTGTTGAAAACGTAGGCAAACCGCCTTTCCCCGAACGTGGCAAACTCAATGTAGCCATGCAAGGCATTCCAGCCTCAGCTTGCACCATATTACTCAGCCACGACCCCTGGCATTGGCGACATGGCGTAATTGGTCAACCGAATATAGCCTTAACACTCTCAGGCCACACCCATGCCTTACAAATGCAGGTGGGCCACTTCTCGCCCGCAGCTTGGTTTATGCCTGAATGGGGCGGTTTGTACCACGAGGGGCAACAACAACTCTTTGTTTCGACTGGTATCGGTGGTGGTGTGCCCTACCGATTGGGGGCTTGGCCCACGATTGAATTGATTGAGTTGAAAAGAGAGAAATAAAGAAGCCCCCTCCCCAGTTGGGGAGGGGGAGAGACTTTCAGTCTATCACTTTCGATACAACGCCTCGTACTGTTGCGCCACCTTGATGTAGTCATGGTGGCGCTTTACGTAAGCTACGCTTTGGCTTTGCAAATCGGCTATGCGTTCGGGGTGCATTATTAACGCTTCTAACTGATGATAAACACTCTCATACGAAGGCGTAACGTTGATGATAGGGTGCAATTCTGTTTCATTCAAAATGTCATAATTCTCAGGTTCGCCTCCACCTACACAGATAATGCCACGACTCATGGCTTGTAAAGCGTTCATCGCAGGGGTGTAACTGTAGAGTTGGTCAAGAATAACGTCACTCTTTTCCATCATCTCGCAATACGCGGCGAATGGTACGCCTTCGGCCACTTTCAGCTCTACCCTATCGGCATACTTATCATGCAAGTCTTGCGCTGCGGATAACATAATATCCGTACCTTTATAAGCACTACGCGACTTGCTAATGCCCACAAAAATGCGTACTTTGCGGTCGGGGGTGTAATATTGAATCGGTCGTTTATCCTTTTCACAATCTATGGGGAAAGGAATAAAAACCGTCTTTTGCGGGAAGACGGGTTCGTAACACCGCCAGTATTCATACAACCCCGCCACGATTGCATCGCTGTCAGTGGCTATCAGTTTATTCAAGCGCTCCTTAGCTGTGCCCAACCAGTCCTTTCGTTCGCTTTCGGCCTCAACGTTGGTGCGCAGTTCATGACCGATATTGAAGTCGCCATAACGGAAAGGGCTTTGTGTGCTGCTTCCCGTCTTTACCCAATAATAGTCCATGCCATAGGCTCCGAGAATGACTTTTTTATTATTGCGTCGCAAATAGCGATAAACTGAAAATAAGCGTTCTGCCGTAAGTTCTAAAAACATCGGGTTGATCAATTGCACCACATCGTACCCTCGCATTTTGGGTAACAAACGAAGCAAATCGAGCATATACTTCACCCCACTCCAACGCCCCGACTCACGCACTAAGGAATAATCACGCGGATAGTTCTTCCAAAAGTCGCCATTCGACAAGACTTTTACTTCATGTCCTAATAGGCGTAGGCCCTCGGCTAAAGTCCAATGCACATTGCTATATTCGCCAACTAATAGTATTTTCATATTTAATGCAAAAGTAAGGTTAACAAATGACGGGTTATAGGGCAAGCTACCAAACTCCGAAAGAGAGTATACTTACGCGTATAATGCTTATTCGGAAAGGGATAAAGCCCTTGACGTCGAAGCGCAGTCAGCGTTTGAGAGAGGTAAGCATAATGGTGGGTATAGCGCATTGTGTTGTACACGTGGTCCATTGTTAGCTGCGCAATGCGTCGCTCTAAGGCAGGGCGCTGAGCAGCCTCAACGGGTAAATGCTGCAAACGTGTTAAGATGTGCGCTGACATAGGCAAGAACTTTTGTTCATAATCCTCCACCGTCTTTTTGCTTGTAATAGACCCTTTGCGTATGCGATAATAATAAGGCTGCGCAGTGGTGGCGGCCATCGTCTTAGCCTTGAGCACAATTCGGGTAGTAAACTCAATGTCTTCGTAATAAGTATCAGCCACAAAACGCAAATCACCTACGAGTTCTCGTTTAAAAGCATAGCCACAGGCCGATGAACGCAAATTGTTATGCAACATAAAGTCAGCACCACTCGTCACTCCTTTCGGAGTAGTCCATGATTGGGGAGTAGTAGTGGCCGTTGTATCGAAGTAGAGTAAGTCTATAGCCTGTGCTTTGAGATAGGCCAACACTTCATTGTAAAGAGAAGGAAATAGATAGTCATCAGCATCAACAAACTGTACGTATTGCCCCGTGGCCACGGCAAGGGCATTATTGCGTGCCATTGAAAGCCCCTGATTAGCTTGACGAATAAGCGTGACACGCTCAAGCCAAGCTGGTTGCCAGCCTTGTGTAATGTCGTAATCACAGCCATCGTCTACAACGATTATTTGCACTTCATGTGTCTGAAGTGCAAGCGAAAAGAGGCTGTGCAAACATTCACACAGCATTTCGGTCGGCACGTTATATACGGGCACAATAAAACTGATGAAGGGAGGTTGAGTCAATGTCATTATTTACGAAGCAAATTAACAATAAAACAACAAAGGCGCACACCCAACAAACGTTGCAACCATAGTTTCGGTGTACCTCCTACGGACTGTCTCTTTAATAAAACTCGGTGGTTAAAGCGTCGGTACACATCGATTTGTACATTCAGTACTTCAGCATAATAAGCTGCGAATTGGCTTTTGCCAATTTGCTTCGGACACGCCCAACGAAGTTGTCTGAACACACGCACGTGAGCCTCTAACAAATCAAGTAAATTGGCACTGGGGCTTTCGGTTATTCCTTCGGCATTGTAGCAATAATAATACATGCCTTTGGTTATTGTGGCAAAGGGCTTATTGGTATTTAATACGGGCAGTATAAAGAAAGCATCTTCAAAGACTCTCTTCTCAAAACGAATATTATCAATTGCTTCACGTCTATATAACTTATTACAAGCATAACAGTGCTTGTACCCCTCTGCGCCAAACCACCATTTCCACTTATCGGTGTACGTTTCTGCCTCCAAAGCTACCGTATGCTGCGTAGGATGTCCCCACTTTACAGCTACGGGAAACTCTACAAACGAGAGTTCTACCGCTGAAGTTTCCATAGCGTTTACAGCTGCTGCTAAGGTATCCGTTGCAACGTAGTCATCAGAGTCAACGAACCATACATATTTCCCTTGTGCTACCTTTAGTCCTGCATTACGTGCCGCACTTAGTCCGGCATTGACTTGGTGAATAACGCGAATGCGCGCATCGGTGGCTGCCATACGGTCACATAGGGCTGGTGCACCGTCATCACTGCCGTCGTCTACCAATATCAGTTCCCATTGCGTAAAGGTTTGCGCTTGTAGGCTTTCGACGCAACGCGTTAAGGTGCGTTCGGTACGAAACACAGGTACTATTATGCTTACTTTCATGGTCAGAAGGAAAGAGGTGGTTACAAAAAAAGTGCGAATGCACATAAACTGCACATTCGCACATCAGATTATTAAGAACAACTAATTATGCCTTAACACGGTTGAGGTAAGAACCGTCGCGAGTGTCAACCTCAATAATTTCACCTTCGTTGATGAAGAGGGGCACACGTACTTCAACACCTGTTTCAAGTGTAGCAGGCTTCGTTGCGTTCGTAGCAGTATCACCCTTCAAGCCCGGTTCAGTGTAAGTAATCTTCAACTGTGTCTTAACAGGCATTTCAGCGAAGAGGATAGTTTCGCTTGAAGCATCGCTTACTACTTCGCAAATGTCGCCTTCCTTCATGAAGTCAACACCCGTGATGAGGTCCTTCTCGATGATTACATCGTCCCAAGTCTCTTGGTTGAGGAAGTGATACTGATCACCCTCAGCGTATGAGTACTGGTAAGGACGACGCTCAACGCGAACGTCTTCAAGTGCTTCACCAATGTTGAAACGACGTTCAAGCACGCGGCCTGTTACAACGTCCTTCAAAGTGGTGCGCATAATCGTATTACCCTTACCGGGCTTTACATGAAGAAAGTCAATGCAGAAGTAGAGCTTGCCGTCGAGACGAATGCAAGTACCCTTCTTGATGTCTTGTGATTTAATCATTGGAGTAAATGTAATTTTATGTATTTACGTTATTTGGCGACAAAATTACTATTTTTTTGAGAAATGACTTGCTTTTTCCACTTAAAATATCCCGCAACGGCTATTACTACATACAATCCGTAAAGGCCTGCCTTAAAGGGAATGCCCTTACCGATATATAAATAGCAGCACACCACATCTACAATTATCCAAAACACCCACTGTTCCACATACTTACGTGCTAAGGCCCAGAGCCCTACGAAACTCAGTGCATTGGTAAAACCGTCAAGCACGGGTACGGTTGAATGCATATAATATTTTAATATATACCATGTCAGCGCCCAAAGCACAAAGAAGCACAACATGGAGGGCAAGTAAAGGCGAGCGGGCATGTGGGTAATAGGCAGTTCGCCCTTTTCTGAGAGTTCGTTATTGGCCTTACGCTTTTTACCAAACGTCCACACCAAGTAGCCATAGATGCCTGCCAGCGTATAATAGGCGGCCATTCCAGCATCGCCATAGAGTCCGTGCGACCAATACAAGGCGATGTCGAGCGCTGGCATAATGATGCCTACTAACCATAGCCAGATACTTGCGCGATACTCTAAGTAGATGTATAGCAAGCCTAAAAGGGTGGTGATAAAATCAAGATATTGCATTTTTTGAAGTTGACGAGTAAGTTTTTTGCTAACGAGTTGACAAGTTGACGAGTTGACGAGCAAGTTTGTAAAATCTAACTTACTTGTCAACTCGTCTACTCGTCAACTTGTCAACTAAAGAGAATTAGAAGTTGATGCTCAAGTGTCCCATAACGTTGAAAGGAGCACTTACGCCATAACCTGTTTCGTAACGGTCGCCTTCGGTGTAGGCAACTACCTTACCGTCAACTTGCTTGTACTCGGGAGCAGTCCAACCATTGTTGAAGTACTTCGCACTGAAGAGGTTGTAAAGCGTGCAACCTGCGGTAATGCTCTTTACGCCCTTCAAGCGGAAGGTGTATGAGAGGTCAAGATTGGTTATAAAGTGGCGCTTCAATACCATGCTCACCTTGTGGTCGCCGTCTTCTTCTTCACTTACGTAGTAGTCAAAGCCAGTGTTTGACAAGTACTGCTTGCTTACGTACTGGCTCGTCAATGCGGCACGGAAACCAGCATAGTTGAAGGTGAAGATGTTGTTAAAGATGAAGTTCGGTGAGAATGAAAGCGGTGTATCGCCAAGGCTTACCACGTTGCCGTCATTGAGTGTAACCGTCCAATCCTTCGCACGGTTGTGACTCCAAGTAGCGTTGGCATCCCAACGGAACCACTTCACAGGACTCCAAGCAGCTTGAATTTCTACACCACGGCGGTAGCTTTCACCTGCGTTGCGAGCAATAAACTCACCGATCTCGTTCTTCTCGCCTGTCAAGACGAACTGGTCGCGATAGGTCATGTAGTAGAAGTTAACGCCTGCTGAGAACTTCTCGCTCTCATACTTGTAGCCCAACTCCCAATCGTTCAAGCGCTCAGCCTTAACGTGTTGGTTGAGGTTTTCCTCATAATCATTACGCGTCGGTTCGCGGTGCGACATAGCGTAAGAGGCATATACGCTATGGTTCTTATTGATTTGATAGAACAGACCTGCCTTCGGATTGAAGAAGTCGAAGTTTTGCTCCATGTCGAGCACCCACTGCGTTGTGCCATCGTAGTTATCGGTCGGACCTTCGTTTACGTAATTAACGTGACGATACTGCAAGTCTACATAAGCGCTCAAGCCCTTTATAAATTCGTAGCTTACCTTACCATAGATATTGCCGTCATTCTTCTTACCCTTGTTGAAGTAATACTGATGATTGGGCAACAACTCGTCAACTTTCTCCGTATCCTTTACCCACTTTACCAATCCATAGTGGTCGCCTACGTAGCGATTAAATCCACCACCAATCGTAGCGCGGAGATTGCTCTTATTGTCGTAGTCGAACGAACCAATCACACCATAGAAGTCGTTGTCCATCAACTTCTGACGAATTAAGTCGGTCATTGTCTTGAAGTCAGGACTTGAAGGTGACACCAAACCGTATTCACCTAACTTACGGCCACTCTTATACTTATACTCCTCATAATAGCCAAAGCCCTTGGTATAATGCAGCGCTGCATTAAACTTCCACGTGGGCGATATGATTTGGTTCAATAACAGTTGATAGTTCTGCTGGTGATAGAAGTCGCTTTGGTCTTTATAATAATGTACGTTTCCCTCATTGTCATAGTACTCACCGCATGAGTTGTAACGACGACCACCATTCATTTCCATTTCATATACTGAGGGATAGTTCCAAGCATGGTAAGTCTTTTCTTTACCATTAAATGTAACGAACTTTACGACTGTACTCTCACCAAAGTAACCACCTTGCAAGAAGTAAGAATCAAGGCGAGTAGTGGCACGCTTCACATAACCGTCACTGGCGATGTGAGAGAGGCGGCCTTGGAAGCCCCAATGGTTCTTCAAGAGTCCAGAACCAAAACGGAAAGTTTCCTTATGGCTTGCATAACTACCAGCTGAGAGGTCAACACTTGCATAGGGCTTTGCACCAATCTTTTCGGTCTGCATATTAATCGTTGCACCAAAAGCACCCGCACCATTGGTTGAAGTACCTACACCACGCTGTATCTGCATATCTTCTACACTCGAAGCGAAGTCACCCATATTGGTCCAAAATACTTGGCTACTCTCTGCATCATTAATGGGCACACCATTGGCTGTGATGTTAATACGACTGGGGTCCGTACCACGCACGCGAATGCTTGAATAACCAATACCAGCACCTGCATCAGAAGTCACTGTAACAGAAGGCGTAAACATCAACAAGAAGGGCACGTCCTTGCCATAGTTTACGGTAGCGATGTCCTTCTTTGTCAAGTTGTTGTAAGCCATAGGCGTGCGCTTACCAGCACGAGTTGAAACGACCTGTGCTGCCTGCAAGCTAACACTTGCCGTGTCGGCTTTAATGGGTAAATTACGAGAGGCTTCGTTCTCCTTTTCACTCGCATGTGAAGGAGCAACGTTAATTACGCTGGCCGTGAGTGCAGCCAACATCAACAAATTCTTGTTCATCGTTTTGTTTGTAAGAACAGTTGTTTAGTTAATAAATCAACTGGGGGACACTTGAAAAGAATGTACAAATGTGCGAATGTGTAAATATGGGGAATGCGCAAAGGATTGATAGTTTGCATCACATTGGCATATTAGCACATTGGCATATTTAAAAAGGCATCGTGCTTCAAGTGTCAAGACAACTCTTTTGCTACGCCGGCATTGCCCGGTTCAGCTTATGAGGGTATAATCTCAGCATCCGCAACTACGGTAGCACCCCTGCCAAACGAACTGACCATTCGTTTAAGCGTTGCAAAATTGCAAACTTTTATGTAACAAACCAAAAGAACGTTACACTTTTCGCACTTATTCAGCAGTAAGCTGCAAATTTACAAAGTGCGCTTTGCAATAAACAGTAATTTATCGGCCTAATTGGGGGGCGGGTTTGTAACCCGCGGCA
>ULXM01018063.1_pt1 | contig 20952 bp, 25 predicted proteins | sample 1961271 | NCBI WGS metagenome assembly ULXM01 (sample SAMEA4835838, study PRJEB28245) | human gut metagenome | biome: gut microbiome; material: fecal sample | place: Denmark | collected 2008 | reverse complement strand
GCCAGAGTGGCGAGACAGCCGACACCTTGGCAGCCATTCAACTTGCCAAGCAGCACGGAGCTTTGATCTTCGGCATCGTCAATGGCGTAGGCTCATCCATCGCCCGAGAGACAGATACCGGCATCTATATTCATGTAGGCCCCGAGATAGGAGTAGCGAGTACCAAGGCCTTCACCGGTCAGGTCACCGTCCTTACCCTCTTTGCCTTGGCGTTAGGTCACGAGCTTGGCACCCTTTCCGAAAAAGACTATGTAGAGACCATCGCCGAGTTGGCAGAGATACCCGGCAAGATGGAGAAAGTGTTGGAGCAGACGCCATCGATCTCCCGACTGGCTAAAGTATTCACCTATGCACATAATTTCCTCTATCTCGGTCGAGGATTCAACTATCCCGTAGCATTAGAGGGAGCCTTGAAGCTAAAGGAAATCAGCTATATCCATGCCGAGGGCTATCCTGCAGCCGAGATGAAACATGGTCCGATAGCATTGGTAGATACCGATATGCCTATCGTGTTCCTTGCCACACATCACCAGTTGTATGAGAAGATCATCAGCAATATGCAGGAAGTAAAATCCCGCAATGGACGCATCCTGGCCATTGTTACCGAAGGCGACAAACAAGTCAAGGCGATAGCCGATTCTGTGATAGAAGTACCGCAGACCCTCAATGCATTGGTACCTCTTCTCAGCGTCGTTCCCCTGCAGATACTTGCGTATTATGTGGCAGTAGATAAGGGATTGAATGTAGATATGCCAAGAAATCTGGCAAAGAGTGTGACGGTAGAATAAATCCTAATCCTGAAGGACATAGTTAAACATAATCATAGAATCTATGAATAATTTCAACGATATAAAAGTAGCCGTAGCCGGAACAGGCTACGTCGGTCTGAGCATAGCCACGCTTTTGTCTCAGCACCATCATGTAACAGCAGTAGATGTAATCCCCGAAAAAGTGGAGAAACTCAACAATAGAGTTTCACCCATACAGGACGATTACATAGAGAAGTATCTGGCAGAGAAGAAACTGAATCTGACAGCAACCCTTGATGGCAAATCAGCTTATGCTGATGCCGACTTCGTGGTGATAGCAGCACCAACCAACTATGACCCGGTAAAGAACTATTTCGATACAACCCATGTCGAAGAAGTCATCGACCTTGTGTTGGAGGTGAACCCAGACGCAGTGATGGTCATTAAGAGCACCATTCCTGTGGGCTATACCCGCAGCCTTTACCTGAAATATGCCAAGAAGGGAGTCAAGAAGTTCAATCTCCTTTTCTCACCCGAGTTCCTTCGTGAGAGCAAGGCGCTCTATGATAATCTTTATCCCAGTCGAATTATCGTAGGCTATCCCAAGATTATCGACCGCCCTGAGTTTGCAGAGGAAAACGAGGCAATCATGCAGGTAACAGACGTAGAGAAGATGAAAGAAGCTGCCAAAACCTTTGCAGCTCTCTTGCAGGAAGGTGCCATTAAGGAAGATATCGATACACTTTTTATGGGTATGAAGGAAGCCGAGGCAGTGAAGCTCTTCGCCAATACCTATCTCGCCCTTCGAGTAAGCTATTTCAATGAACTTGATACCTATGCAGAAGTAAAAGGTCTCGATACTAAGGCCATTATTGATGGAGTAGGACTTGATCCACGAATCGGTACCCACTATAACAACCCAAGTTTCGGCTATGGTGGCTATTGCTTGCCAAAGGATACCAAGCAGCTCTTGGCGAACTATGCCGATGTTCCAGAGAACCTGATAGAGGCGATTGTGGAAAGCAACCGTACTCGCAAGGACTATATAGCAGATGCAGTATTACAGAAAGCAGGCTGGTATAGCTATTCCGAGAACAACCAGTTTGGTGCAGAGGTAAATTCATGCGTCATCGGTGTCTATCGTCTGACGATGAAATCCAATTCCGATAACTTCCGCCAGTCAGCCATACAGGGCATTATGAAGCGTATCAAGGCAAAGGGTGCAGAGGTGATCATCTATGAACCAACATTGGAAGAGGGCAGCACCTTCTTTGGCAGCAAGGTCGTCAATGACTTGGAGACATTTAAGGCTCAGAGCCATGCCATCATCGCCAACCGCTATGATACCTGTCTGGATGATGTCAAGGATAAGGTATATACCAGGGATATATTTAGAAGAGATTAGAGATAAAAAGGTTGTAAGTTGTCACTTTAGCTGTAAAGTGTATGTTATAAAAATATATACCTCTTCCCCGAATCCCAAATTTACGACCTCCTCGATGATATTGCCTTCTATTATATATAATAAGGTGCTCAACTTTCGCAAATGTCGAAATTATAGAAGGATTGATTTTTGTTTAATTTCAAGTCCACATAGGCTGTTGGCTATAACTACTTTACCTACTATAACTTCAGAACTTGCGAAAGTTCAATAAAGAGTCGACTTGAAAAAGTCGAAAATCTTATTTTTGTCTTTGTAACTTATTGATAATCAATAGTTGATTTTTGTAAAAAAGACTTTTTAAAGTGAATTCAATAAAAAAACAGAATGTATTTCTCTAAATGTAAGTTAAATAAGAAGGTATGATTTGGTAATTTCATTAGGAATATTTATTTTTGCTATAAAAAGTACATTATATGGTATTGGAAGTAAAAAAAAATACAAATAATTTGGATAATGGTCCTATTTCGGATGAAATAGAACAGGAGGACTTGTATGGTGCAGGTTTAGAAGCAACCATAACTATACCTTTTGATCCAAATAGTATAGATGTTGACATGGCAACAGTAAACTTGGGGTTGCTTATAGATCAACTTGTCAATGAGGAGATAGACTTGCAACCTGATTTTCAAAGAGCCAGTGATATTTGGACTCCAACAGCCAAAAGTCGTCTTATAGAGTCAATACTTCTCGGGTTGCCTCTTCCTTCCTTTTATTTTAGCGAAGACATCTATAGCCAAAAACTCTCTGTTATAGATGGATTGCAAAGGTTGTGTGCTATCAAGGATTTTGTCATTGACAAGAAACTGAAATTGTATAACTTGCAATTCCTTCATACTTTTGAAGGCAAGGGATATGATGATTTGGAGCGTCCTGAAATCCGTAGAATTAAAGCTTTGAAGATTTCTGTTAATACCCTTCGTAAAACAACTCCCAATGAAGTTAAGTACATTATTTTTCAACGTGTAAATACAGCGGGTGTTCCTCTTACTTCACAAGAAATGAGACATGCTTTGAACCAGGGTCCTGCTGCTCGTTTTATCAAGCAATTAGCCGAATTGGAATCCTTTGTGCAGGCAACTAACCATAGTGTTCCTTCCAAAAGAATGCAAGATCGTGATTTTGCAAATCGATTCGTTGCATTCTATCTTGGGTATGATGAATATAATGGTGAGTTGGATAATTTTTTGAATGTAAAAATGGGGGATTTGAATAGAATGACAGAAAATCAGCGCAATGATATTCTTGTAGCATTTGATAAGTCTATGCAATGTTGCTATGCCATATTTGGACAAGATACATTCCGAAAACGTCTGGCTTTAGATGCACCACGCAGTCGAATATCTAAGGCGGTTTTTGATACTGTCAGTGTCAATATAGCTTGGCTTTCTGATGAGCAACGAAGTAAGTTGGTTTCATCAGCAGCTTTGATGCGTGGACGTATGATGAACTTGTTTCATGATGATAAATTTATAAATGCAATTTCTACAGGAACTGCACAAAAGAACAGCGTACAGACACGATTTACGGAATTTAAAAGGTTGATAGAAGAAATATTGCAATGATGATACAAAATATATTTTTGAGCAATTTCAAATTGCACAACCAGACAGATGTCAAAATGAGGGGATTGACCATACTGACAGGTATGAATGGTATGGGAAAATCATCCATTATACAGTCTCTTTTGCTTTTGCGACAGTCTTTCTTGTCTAATGATTTGGAAAATGGACTGAACTTGCGTGGAGATTTGTGTGATTTAGGTATATCTGGTGAACTTGCTTGCCAAAGTTCTAATGCTCATGATTTGAAAATTCAATTAGAGTTTCAAAATCAAGATAGTTTATACTATAGCTTTGCATATCCCGATGATTTGATGGATACTTTATTAAGTGCTGACATGAAGAATATTTCTGATAAAGAAACTCTAAAAGGGTATTCTTTGTTCAATGAAAATTTTCAATATATTAGTGCTTTCCGCTTTGGACCACAAAAAAGCTATACGAGAGATACTTCTTTGGTCGCATCAAAAAAACAAATCTCTAAGATGATGGGGCAATGTGAATATACTGTACATTTCTTGGAATGCTATAAAAATCAAAACATTCCCATAAAGGAATTGGCAATAGAAAATGATGCAGATCTGACTGAAGATTTACGTCTTGGTGAGCAGGTAGGAAGATGGTTGCGAAAAATTTCTCCCCATATCAAAATTGATATAGAGCCTAAAGGTGAAGACTTCAACTTAAATTATAAGTTTGATAGAGTGGATAATCTAATCACAGACAAAATGAGTGCTATCAATACTGGTTTCGGTATAACATATGTCTTGCCGATATTGGTTGCATTATTGAGTGCCAAAACGGACTCTTTAATACTGATAGAGAATCCTGAAGCTCACATTCATCCAAAAGGCCAGGCTGTCTTGATGGAATTGATATCCATAGCCGTACATGCTGGAGTACAAGTAGTAATAGAAACCCATAGCGACCATATAGTAAACGGTAGTTTGGTTGCAGTTAATAAAGGAATAATTGATAAAGACGAGTTGTCGCTTTATTATTTTGAGCGTGAAGAACATGAGCATATAGCAGTGGGGCATCAGTTGAATGTAAAGTCTGATGGGCATATCATTCCTGCTCCTCCACAAGGATTTTTCGACCAAATTGATATAGATTTGCAGGTTCTTGCAGGTTTTTAAAATAGCTATTATGGAACATGCTGAGTTGTTTTTATTGTTGCCTGTTTATGAAGAAGCGACAGACCAATCCGCTTATGTCAAAAGAATCGGCATTTTAGAAGAAGAGGAGTATGAGAAACTTATGACAAAGTTGCGAGAAGTTAGTTTGTACTTCTGTTATGAGAATTACGAATGCTATTATGATTCTATGAATTTGAATGCTTTTATGATTCCTATAGAATCTTTGATAGACTGCTACCCTAAGGCTTCTACTTTGTTTCGTCGTAGGATAAATAATTGGGGAAGTGATTGGAGAAGGAGTAAATCGTTTACTGACCAAGATAAGTGCAAGTTTTTAGGATTAGAAATTGTGGATGATACGCTTTGTGAAATGGCAAACCGCAAACTGGAGTCCCCTGAATGTACTTATTTGTTAGTAGAAGATGAAGCTATGATGCAACAAACAGATAAATGCAGGCTGTTGTTTAAAGGTGAGACTGTAGAAATAGATAATTGTAAATTGGAGGTTAAGCCACTTGCTCGTTGGTTTGAGCATAATCGCCGGCCAATACGTAAATTTCATTTGAATCCGAAACATGGAGAAAACGGAAAAGGTGCTCATCCTGCGAATAAAGGTGACAAGGTTTCTGTGCTTTTATGTTCAGAAGAGGAAGCTGCTATTATGTTGAATAAAGCTGTTGGTGAAAGTATTGATAGTAAAACTCTGTTTTTCTGGGATTCTGATAAAGATAAATACATAGAGTTTAAGTGTGAGGTAAATCAAGTGTTTCATGGTTTCCACTTAGATGAAGAAGATGCCAAACAACGAGTCTCTGTTTGTGTGAAAGAAAAAATAGAGAAATTGTTGTAATCCCATCCCGCACAAAACGCAGCTCCACTGCTGGTGTAGACCTCTTATGTTCTACTATCCTTTTTCAAAGTCAATTTACTAAAAATATGGCATATTTTTTGATTATAAGCAGAAAATGCTAAGATTTGATACGAAATCCAAAAAATATTTGTATTTTTGCAATAAGTTCGCCCTTTCCTAAGAAGAAAGGGTGATGAATGTAAAATAAAGACACATGTGCAGAGGCTGTGTGCCAAATAAAAACTCATATATACGATTCAGATGATGCACATTATGAAAAAAGCGACTAAGCTACCGCAACCATCATGTATGGTTGCAGCAAAAGACATAAAGTAGAAAGCGAATATGACGCAGGATTGCTTGGATTCACTTTCTACAGCCGACGTAAGCAAACACTTACCAAAGGGCATCCTCGTTACTGGGGCTGATGACAAATCGGATCCAGCTATAGAAGGAATGCCCTGGGGCTACTTGTTTTTTCACAACAAGACAGCCCAGGCTTTTGAGAAGGAGATGAAAGACCGTAACGACCAAAACAGTTCTACTATTCCTTGTTTCATTATTCATGATTACAGCTCTTCGATCCAGCCAAACAGAGCGTGAGCATCCAAGCAAGGACATTCCTTAGGCGTGGTGCCGGGCAAATCACGATGCCCCACGATTTTCGCCTTCGGAAACAGACGGTGAAGGCGAGTCAGCACATCAACGATTCTTTCCGTCTGCTCAGGTGTGCGAGTATCACAAGGCTGCGCATGCTCATTCAGTCCACCCTCGTAGCAGATACCGATAGAACAACGGTTGAAAGGTCTCGCATGCGCCCCCACTTCGAGCAGGAAGCGATGTTGCGTCATGCTACCATCCTTGCGGATATAGAAGTGGTAGCCCACATCATAGAAACCACGGCTCTTATGGTCGCGTCGAAGTTGTTCCACACTATAGTCCTGGTTGCATCGTGTAGCCGAGCAGTGCAAGACCAAAAACTTCACGGAGTCGGCATTCATCATCAGTTTGCCGTCCTCCACTCTGGCGAGGAGTGTGCGTTCATTACGCACCAGCTCCTCCCCAATCGATAAAGGAAATCTTTCTTGAATCATTTTTTGATGAATTAAGAGAGTTAAGAAGTTAAGACAACACCTTTGTGGGTGCAAAACATTAAAAGAGAGCACTTGTGCACGAGCTTACGCCCAGTGCAGTCAGCGCAGCGATGATAGCCTGTACAACAGCATTCATGATAGATACCCAAGAAATCTTCTTGGAACCATTGTTGAAATTTTCATTTTGATTATTCATATGCATTTGATTTTAAAATTAAAATAGTGTAGTTTGTGCCTGCGCCCGATCGCACTCGGGCGCAGCGCATTCCTCATTCGGGATTATTCACCATCTCCGGTGCCTTCGGTTCCCTCAGTTCCGCTGTTCTCACCGCCTGCTGGAGTGTTGCCGCCTGAAGGGGTGCTTCCGCCAGTTGGAGTGTTGCCTCCTGAAGGGGTGTTGCCACCTGCTGGAGTGTTATCACCTTCCGCATCATCGTCCTCATCGCTCTTTTTGTATTTCACAAGTGAGATACGATTTGGCGTCAAGTCGTAGATGCGCTTTCCGCTATTGTCGACAGTGAATGAAGGACGGAAGCCAGGTATGATACTCTTTACCAAGTTGGCGTTAGCCTTCTTTTCATCTGTAACCGACTTAGAGGTAATAAATCGGAGATAGACAGTTCCGAAGCCCAGTAACTCGATGTTGTAACCCTTGGCAAGGTTTTCCACCACATAGTAGGCATATCGGTCGAGCACAGCCTTTACGTCAGCTGGAGTTGCTGTCGATTCTGCCGAGATCTGCTTAGCAGCTTCTTCGGTAGTCAAGGTTCCATAACTAACAGGACGAACACTGTAGACTGTCTCACCCTCGCGCTTACCAATAGTAAGCTTGCGAGAAAATACTTTGTAAGCTTTACTCATAATTTGAAATTGTTTAAAAAGTTAATATTAAAAAATGTCAGCCTCCCTGCAAACAAGGACTTCGAGTGAAACCAGGTGTAGAATTAGCTTAGCTTTTAATTTGGCTAGCTATTAAATCACGGTTGTTGCCTAACGTTGTTTCTTCACTCGTCATTCCTCGTTTTTCGTTTGGCTGGTGCAAAGATACAACATTGCCAAAAGCGATATGTCGCAGAGTGTCGCAGAGTGTCGCAGACTTCAAGACTTAAAGAAGCGCTTCGTTGCACCTTAAAGAAGCGCTTCGTTAGCAGTTAAAGAAGCGCTTCCTTAGCACCTAACAAAGCGCTTCGTTAGGTCTCATAAAAGCACATCATCGATTTCGCATATTGGTTCCCCTAAATATTCCTCAATAAGCTTCACCTCTCGAATGGTGAGAAACTTTTTCTTATCGAAGTTTCTGCCTTTGGCAGTAAGGATTTCGTAGAGTTCTACGCAGTGTCTGATCTCACGGGTCAGTCGGCGGACGGCTTTCTGAGGGTCGCAGTCAGGAAAATACATCATTGACAAGATGCGGCGGGTATAAGTTGCTTTATATTTCATATAAATTAATATATTAAATAGTGATATAATCATAAAAATTAAAAATCATTTTCTGATTTCGTGAGCAAAGGTACTTAAACTAGAATTGTGGGTGTTGTATTCCATAGAGTACATCGCTGTTAACAGATTTTTAGGTTTGATTTGCGTTTTTTAGTATTTGGTGTAATTTATTACGTGGAGTAATAGATTTTATGCCTAATGAAAACCAAATCGACGAAAATCACGGCGAACAGTTGGTTAACCACTGCCGCTAATGAAATTCGCCGAATTCAGGAAAGATGGAAGATCCCTTCTCGTAAGCAGTTCTCTAAGTTGTTAGGCATAAATGAGCGATCTCTGGCTAAACTTTATAAAGTTCCCGCTGACGACACTCTGGAGCGCGATACCGTACTACAAATGTTTAGCAATTTAATGACCTCAGTCCAATTTGAGTTCAATATACCAGAGGATGTAAACAAGGAGAGGCAATTGTTGTCTCAAGCCTTGATGATGGTCGTTAGGGCTGCTTACCCAGCAAAGCAGGAATTGGTTGACAAAGCTACTTATGAGATGGAGCATCAGCAGGGATGTGGACTTCCTATCAAGTAGATTAGCAAACTTTGTATAGTACAACCAGTGGTAGTTTGTAAAAGAGCGAAAGCTACTACTTGATACATTTGCAACGAGATCTTAATGAGAGTGATTCCTTTGAGGCAGCGTAGGATTACCCTACCTGTCCCAAAGGTTTAATGAAGTTAGAAAAAACAAGATGAAAAATTGACCTGTCAGTTTTTGTATTCTTGTTATATAGTTACCTTTCAGGCATAAATTAATGTTAGAGAGATGGAAACAAAATCTATTAAAGTAACCAATTTATTTCTTGACCTTGACAATTATCGTTTTGAGCATCAATCCTCGCAGTTGGATGCCATCAACAAAATGATCGAAGTGTATGGTGATAAATTATACAAATTAGCAGTTGATATTTTGACGCATGGTTTGAATCCAACAGATATTCCCATCGTTGTAGAATCGCCAGCCGATAATGGCAAATATATCGTAAAGGAAGGCAATCGCCGTATCACGGTATTGAAGATACTCCTTAATCCTAATCTGATAGAGGACATCAACCAGTCGCTAAAAAAGAAATTTATCAAACTGGCGGAAGTAAATAAAAAAGAGCTCATTCGTAGTGTAACTTGTGCTATTTGCGATGCTGCTGAGGCTGATGTATGGATAGAGCGCAAGCATTCTACAGATTTGAAAGGAATAGGCACGCAACAATGGAATTCCATTCAGAGACAACGGTTCAAAGAAGCAACAGCGGGAAAAATGTCGTATGCCCTGCAAATTATCAAGCTGTTGAATGGGTCGTCCTATGTAGATGAACAGTTCAAGAGTCAGTTAGAAATATTGAAGATCACTAACCTGCAGCGACTCATCGCCGATCCTGTAGTAAGAGAATATTTGGGAATGTCTTTGATAAAAGGAAAACTGACATCGGATTTGAAAGAAGAAGTGCTTGTGAATGCTTTGAAAGAAGTTGTCACGGATATGATGGCAGGCGATTTCAAAGTTTCTAAGATATATGATAAGAAAGCTCGTGAAGAGTACATTCATGGTGTATTTCAAAAAACTGGCAGTCCTAATACTATAACGAACAAGACAGATAGATGGGAACTCGTCACACAGCCAGAACAACAGAAAGAAGAGAAAGAGCAGAATAAGGAGACTCGAGTTGTCCAGAAGAAGCCGAGGGCAACGCTTGTTCCAAAAAGTTGCAATTTACCAATTGACAATCCTCGTGTAGCTTCCATCTTGCGTGAAATGAAGGGCTTGTTGGTGCGGAGCTTTGTCAATACGGCAGCCATTCAGCTAAGAGTTTTCTTAGAGATGTCTGTGGATGTTTATATAGAAACATTCCATCTGTTGGCAGAAGGAAAACTCACATCAAGTAAATCTGGAAAGAGTCTTTCTGAAAAAGCAAATATTGTTATAGACCATTTGAAAAGTATAAAAGCAGTAAATACAGATATGACGAAAGGGATGGAGTTTGCCTTACAAAACAAACAATCTCCAATGTCTCCTGAGTCATTATGTGCACAACCATCTTTTTTCTCCAATGGCAGAACCCTTGTTAAGCGAATGGGACAATGTGCAGCCATTCTTTGAAAGTTTGTGGCAAGCCGTTGCCAATAAGAAAGGAAAAGAATCATGAAATTAGTATCCCCACTTAGATATCCAGGAGGAAAAGCCAAGATTGTAGACTTTGTGAAGCAAGTGATAAGAGACAACAATCTTTTGGATGGCGTATATGTCGAACCTTATGCTGGTGGCGCAGCTGTGGCGTTGTCGTTATTGATGGATGAATATGTCAGTCGTATCATCATTAATGATAAAGACCGTTCCATATATGCTTTTTGGCATAGTGTGCTGTATGAGACAGATAGTCTTTGTTCGCTGATAGAGGAAACTCCAGTTACGATGGATACATGGAAAATTCAGTGTGAGATTCAGAGTTTGAGTAATAAGCAGACAGCAGATTTGTTGCATCTCGGATTTTCCACCTTCTTTATGAACAGGACCAATCGCTCTGGTATCATCAAAGCCGGAGTAATCGGTGGTTTCGACCAAACGGGAAATTACAAGATAGATGCACGTTATAAGAAGGAAGAATTGATAGCTCGCATTCGTCGTATCTCCTCTTATTCCGACCGCATTCAACTTTATAATTCAGATGCCGTAGATTTAGTAAAGCTCATACAGCAGGAAGTACCTCAAAATAGCATTTTATATTTAGACCCACCTTATTATAAGAAAGGGCGAGGATTATATATGAACTATTATGATGATGCAGATCATGAAAAAATCCGCGATGCTATTTCTTGTGTCGATTCATTAAGATGGATGGTATCTTATGATAATTCTCCATTTATTCAAGAATTGTATAAGTCTTATCGCAGCCAGCAGTTTTATCTCAACTATAGTGCGAATAACAATGGCAAGGGAACGGAGGTGATTTTCTTTTCAGACAATTGTAAAGTTTCCGACGAAGCATTGTCAAAGTTGAAAATAGTAGACTCCGTTTTATAAAAGCATGTAAGTTTATGCAATAATATATAATGTACGCGCGTGTACGCGTACCTTTATATATATATTACGCATCGCTTGAATAATTTTTAGTATTGATGATTTAAAAAGATATATTGGATGTAATCAGAAGATACACTAAAATTAGAGAACTTCCAAATTGCATATTTTTACTAAATCTTTTAGTGGTTGTATAGGAATATCGTATCTTTGCAATATCGTATTCTCAGTAAAATTGGAGAATAGAGTTGTGTTGCCATAGAAAATAGATATTTATTAGAGATTTTTTGTAAGAATGAAGTAATTCTGCAATATAAAGTAGTATTTTTGCCGTTGAATAAGGGCAAACATAATTTCTTTGCTTATGATGAGCATATATACAAATAAGTCTGACTTGTTTATGAGTGCTGCTGAGGATATCAATAATGATACTAATAAATGCTATTTTTTAGTAGTTCCTCATAGTGCTTATTATAGTTGCTTTCTTCTCATGAAGCATCTTTGTTATAAGAAGTTTGGTATCAATAATGAGAATGAGATGAAAAATGAAGTTGATTCAACGCTTCATGGCTCTCATGAAATTATGATTGGATATGTTCGTAAGCGAATGACACAGTCTTGTACATCTATCATGGATAAGAAAAAGGTCGTGGAATTTGCTAGCAAAATAGGACAGTTGAAAAAGTTGAGAACAAAAGCTGATTATGAAGAAGTTACTATTACTTCAACACAAAGTAGTCAAGCAATAGAGTTAGCAAAGGATGTTAGAAATATATTAAAACAATTTAGATATGGTAGCATTTGATTATTTGAAAGAACAATTGACGGAATTTGTCAAAACTTTCAAGAATGTAAAAGTCAATTATGAGTATGACCAATTGGCAAACTTACATACGATTGAAGTATTACCACAGGTAGTGTTTAATAGCGATGAGTTTGCTATATGGGAATGTGATTTCTTTGAACGTGCTTATGACGCAATCCCTTATGAGGATATTTCTTTTATCTCTGAAGATGCTTATGTAGGAATAGAGCATATTGATTGGAGTATTCAAGGCTCTGACTATTCACAAGGTGGTTTGATGTTGGATGATCACATCACCATAAATGAATCTTCTGAGGACTTAGATGCTTATAAGGAGAAATCTGTTGATTTTAATACGATGTCACCAGAATTCTATGATACTTATACAGCAGTAGAAATAGAATCTCTTGATTTGGAATATACCTGTAAAGAGTATAAGGATAAGATAGTATTTGATAGTAAGGAAATAGTAATGTCATTTGATGACAGTTTATTACAAGCAGCTTAAATATGATGGACAATATAAAAGAAAAGCAGTCTGGATTTAGTGTAGAAAGTATTCTTCTCACAGAATCAAGTTTTACCCGTAAGGGAAAAATAAACTTTAGTGAATCTGAACAGGAAGTGTCTTTTGAGACAGGAGTAGGTTCAAAGGAAAATACCGTAAACGTCAAGCTTACCACTACAGTAACGAATAAGTTCGATGGTGAAGAGCAATATAAAATTGTTGTATCTTTTGTTGGAGTCTTTAAGAGAAATGGTGATTCTCAAATATTAGATAATGAGCAATTTGGCAGAATAAACGGTGCAGCCATTATTTTTCCTTTTGTTCGTGAGCATATTGCCAATATTGCATTAAAGGCAGGATTAGGAAGTGTGATACTCCCACCGGTTAATTTTACAAAGATTAATCGTAAGGGTTAGAAAAGTATAGTTTATGCCTCAGGGAAAGAATGCTGATATCCGATATAGGGTATTAGATCGATGTTTTCGCGATAGGAGGAGAAAATACTTCATCGATGACTTGGTGACAGCTTGTAATGAGGAGCTCTTTAACTACGATGGTTCTTCTGTAACAGAGCGCCAGGTTCGTGCTGATATTCATTATATGCAGCGAAAGGCTGGGGGAGCTATTCCTTTGGAAACAAAGAGAGTTGGTCATAAGGTATATTATCGATATTCCGATTCCAGTTTTTCGATTAAGAATTTACCTATGAGTCAGCAGGAAGCAGAAATGCTTTCTGATACCATCAATATGCTCTCTCGTTTTAAGGGGTTGCCAAATCACGAATGGCTACATGCTACGATAGCTCAGATGAAATCAACTTTCAATTTGGATAATGGACAACAGTCATACGTCAGTTTTTCACAGAATGAAGATTTGCGTGGTCTGAATTATTTTTCCCGATTGTATGATGCAATAGCGAGTCATCACGTAGTATTGCTTCAATATCATAAGTTTACAGGTGAATCCTGGGAACGAAAAATCCATCCTTACCAGTTGCGTCAATATAATAATAGATGGTTCTTGGTTGGCAAGGAACCTGCCAAGTCTGAAAAGTTACCATTAGTAGTTATTCCATTAGACAGAATTGATGATTACAAGATATTGGAGAAAGAATCCTATGAACCATATGAAGGAGATATAGACGCTTGTTTTAAGGATATAGTTGGAGTTTCGCTAAGGTTCAATGAGTCTTGTCGCCATATCGTCTTCAAGGCATATTCGTCTACATCTTCTTATATAGAGACCAAGCCAATTCATCATTCCCAACGGGTAGTAGAACGCCATGAAGATTATATAATCTTCTCATTAGACTTGATTCCGAATTATGAGTTCGAGACAATAATGATGACTTATGCTGATAATTGTGAGATTCTTGAACCGCAAGATTTAAAAGAAAGTCTTGTGAATCGAGCAAAAAATATCATAAAAAACAATACTGACATATAAATTATAGAAACAATGAAGTAAGTCTGCAATGTTAAGAAGTACTTTTGCATTATTAATTAAAAATAATTTATAATATGACAGTAAGTTCTTCTTTCTCAACGTTTCTTGATAATATCAAGGTTGATAATTACGAAAAAATTGGTAATCGTTATAACGAAATTACTAAGAAGTTAAATAAAACATTTAGAGAAACCGATTCTGAGACTGCAAATAGTTTGAGAGTTGGTTCCTATGGACGTTATACTGGTATAAAAGGTATCTCTGATTTGGATTTGTTGTATATCATGCCAAAGTCTAAATGGGATACATACAAAAATTCTCCAAAGACTTTGCTGGCTGATGTACGTGATGCCTTGAAAGAACGTTATCCTACTACTGATATTAAGTACGATCGTTTGGTAGTAGATGTGTTCTTTGCAGATTTTACCTTTGAAGTTCAACCAGTTTTTGAAGAGGAGGGAGATGATGGATATATTAATTATAAGTATCCTGATACCAAATATGGTTGTTATAAGGTAACAAAACCAAAGCAGGAGCAGGATGCTATGACAGAATTTAAGGCAAATCATGGCACGCATCACCGCTTGTTGTGTAAGATGACTAGATCTTGGAAGAATAATATGGGTGTTGCAATGGGTGGTCTTCTCGTTGATACATTGGCATATAATTTCTTAAAGGATAGAGATGATTATGATTTCTCTTCTTTTTCAGATTTTGATAATATGTGCAAGGATTTCTTTGAGTACCTCAAAGATCAGCCGAAGCAAGATCACTATCAGGCATTGGGAAGTAATCAGGATGTAAAAGTAAAGCATCCTTTTCGCAATAAAGCTAAGCAGGCTTTCAACAAGGCAAAGGATGCTATAGATGAAGAAGATGAGACAGAGCGAAATGATGCTTGGAGAGAAATTTTTGGAAAAGACTTTCCTAAAGCTGATTCGGGAGTTTCTGACTTTAGTTCGTCTGTCAAAGGCTATACTGACAATGAACAGTTTATAGAAGATTATTATCCTGTTGACATTCTATATGAATTAAAGATAAATTGTCTTATTGAACGTAATGGCTTCCGGCCTTCATATCTTCGAGATGTTTTGTTAAAAAAAGAATGGCTTCCGCATGATTATACTCTGAAGTTTTTCATTGAAAATACAGATACCCCTGGAGATTTTGAAGTGAAATGGAAAGTTAAAAATATCGGAGATGAAGCAGAACGACGCAATTGCCTAAGAGGGTTCATTGAAAATCCAAATCTCAAGAATAATGGACGGAGAGAAAGAACTGACTTCTATGGACCTCATTATGTAGAATGCTATATCATTAAGAATGGAATTGTAGTCGCTCGTGATAAGATATTGGTTCCAATAAAATATTAATGTTAACGCTATGGACGATGAATATAAGATAAAGCTCTTGAAATCCCAAATCAGCAATTCTTATGGGAATGTATTTTGGACGCATAAGATACATGAGAAGGATGCCGATATGTTTAGGGATTGGAATAATTGGCTGCAGATAGGACAAATTGTTCTATCTGCTATTTCCACAACAGGTTTGGTTTATATACTTTTGGGGGTTGACCAAAATGTGCAGAATGAAGATTCAAATTCTATTTGTGTTAGAGTGGCAGTTATAATAACAGCTGTTGTGTCTGCATTACTTTTAATTCTCAGTTCTTTGGCAAAAGGATATGATCTTGGAGAACTTTCTGCTTCCCATGGGGCTAAAGCAATAAAACTTCTTGATTTAAGAGAGGAATATCTCACGTTGCTTTATGATATAAAGGCTGGAGTTCTTGGTGTTGAAGAAATACAAAGAAGAAGAGATGAATTAAAAACAAGAACATTGTCAGTGTATGCTAATGCGCCAAGAACTACTACATTTGGCTATAATAGGGCAGCTAAAGCTATCGAGAATGGTGAACCTTTCTTCACAAAAGAAAGTTTGAATAAAATACTTCCCTTTGATTTACGAGAAGATTAAATATATCACCAATACAGCGTAAAGATTTAATATCTTAAGTGTTTATAGAATGGAAAATAAGATTTATTACGGGGAATATACCCTGAAACATTGGATTAAGTTGATATTAAATGGTAATATAATTTTGCCTGAATACCAACGTCATTTTGTTTGGCGTGAACGTGATCTAAAACGTTTATTGCAATCATTGTCCGATGGTCAGTTTGTGCAACCTGTTACAATTGCATTGTACGATGATAGTATCGTAAGAAAGAATTTGATATTGGATGGTCAGCAGAGGCTTACTTCTTTACTTTTAGCTTATCTCGGCTATTTCCCAGACAAAAAGAAATTTGAGATGGGTGATAGCATAAAAGTTGCAAATGAAGATGATAGTGCTGTTGATGATGGTGCCTCTCCATCTGAAGGCTTCCTATGGCAATATACAGATATACTAAAGTATGGCAAGGATAAGTTTGAAATTATTAGTAACATAAATACAAGTGATAAGTATATCAAAATATCAGATGAACTAATAAATGGTCTTACTGATGATTTCTTTGATAAAACTTATTTAGGGTTCTCCTATGTTGTGCCTGAAACAAGAATTGCAACAGAAGTACAGAAAAACTTTTCTCAACTATTTCGAAACATCAACTATTTTGGTAAGAAGTTGGAACCTATGGATAGCCGCAAATCATTGTATTACCAAAATCAAAACCTCACAAAGTTCTTTGAGGGCAAATGCGAGGATGGTTCCGAGGTGTTGGTTGATTTGAAGATTATGGAGGATTTGCAACCTGTTAAGATAGACTTTGTCAGGTATTTGGCAATTCTTTCTCAATATTGTTCTTCTAATCATGATACCGCCTGGGATGTTATGATGGGATATTCAGCATATAGTTCTCGAGAAAGTTATTATGCAGACTATGTCTCATATATTCTTGGAATAGAGCAAGAAGACAGAGTTAATAAGTTTGATAAATTTGATTTTTCTGCAACATTCCCCGACGATGTATGGAAAGAACGTTTCAAAACATTGAAATCTACCATTAGTCATATGAAACTTCGCATGGGATTGAAGGATAATAGAATATTCTCCTCATGGTATGAAGCTGATTATTGGTTGTTCGGGCTAATGTACTATGTCTTGTTTGAAGGGCGTAAGATTCGGGAGCAATATGTAGCAGTGAATAATAGAGGAAGATATGCAACATTAAAGTCAGAAATAGAGGCTGCAATAGATAAAATGAGAAGTGAACCGTCTTTTCTAAAAAACTCAAATAGAGTGACATTTATACGTAATCGATTAGTAGAATCTTGTAAAATATATTCTTCTTATGTATATTAGTCAACATTCCGATTTTATCCTTTCACCTTTAAAAAAGATATTAAAGGATGGAATCGCAGCGAGTAGGGCTGCCGGTGATGGTATCGATTCCTATCCTATGGGTGAATATTTGATGCAATCTTTGTTTTTGAAAATGACAGGAGCTCAAGAGCAAAAGATGAAATGTATCTGTTGGGAACTGGCTACGCATGACTATGATTATAGGTATGATTTCCTTAATAAGAAAAAGTATGGCGAATGTTCGACTTATAGCAGTAAAAATGGGATATTCAATGATTTGATAGAGGTAATACAGAAGATGCAGCCGTCTTTTGAACCCTCTACTTTGATTGATGCTACTTTTTTGGGTAAGATACAGGATGATATAGAGCAATTGTATTCAACTTCAAACTTATGTATCTGGCAGAACAGGGAATATCTGTTTTTCAAGTCGAAGTTTAGAGCCGTCTTAAATTATAGACATTTAAATTACCCGATTGGACCAGTTAAGTCCTACAACTTATTTAAATCAGCATTGAGTAAAAAATATGAAGAGGTGGTCTATAGACATCGAAATCGTTGTGCGCATAATACGTTATCCTATCAGGTAAATAAGCCTGAGTTTAGTGTTTTGGCTTCAGCGGATTTCTCTTATCATAGTTATTTCTTTAGATTTGCTTTGATAGTGCTGATAGATGAGATTTTTATGGCATTATTTAGAAAATATGTTTGTTTGCAGGATTAATTGGAGATATTGATTGTTATAAGAATCCTTATCTTCTTGATGGTCATTTTTGTTTATTGACAACAAAAGGAACCATAGAACGAGTTCCATTAGAAGTTTTTGAAACCATTAATCCTGATATGATATTATTATTAGAAGCCAGTTCCGATACAATAAGAAAGGGATGAATAGCACGTGATTCAAAAGAATATTCATTATCCTTCATAAATGATTTTTTGCAAGAAGAAAAAGCGTATGCAAACGAGGTCGCAAATATTTTAGATATACCTTTTAAAATCTGTTCTCAAGATGAAATGGATGCTCAGATTGAGAATATTTCCTGCTATTTGGGGAGTGAGTAAAAGAATATTGATGGCAAAAAAATAAGCTCATGTTAGAAGTCAAAGATTTATGTACAGCTTATCTTGAAGGCTATATTCAGTGCAAGGTATCAGAGTATTTACTTCATGATAAAGTCCTTAGTTCGGATCTTGATATGATAAAGGAAAAAGCAGTGAAATGTATGGAACAGTATATTTCGCAGCAGGAAATTTCAGAAGCAGATAAGGAGAATATAAAACAAAATCATAAGCAGTGGGCGGAGATGGTTTTGCAGGGTGTTAAGCAACGACTCCATGAATGTGGAAAAATAAAATATATTTTCAACTCTTCTTCCTGAGTTTTGGAAAGTTGAAGAATAATTAAAAATGAAATTAAAATTTAGTCAAATTATGGTATAACTACCATTAGCTTGTGCTGATGGAGGGCTAAACCTCATATGCTTATCGATAATATGAGGTGATATCGAATACTTACAATATAGTCAATAATGACAATTGAGTTGTACAATAGAAAGATAAAAATATAAAAATATAAAAAATGGCACTATCACTTAATGCAGAACAAAAGAATCTCTCCAATTTATTTACAGGTAGAGAACAATTCATAATACCTTCATATCAGCGTCCTTATAGTTGGGAGTTTGACCAATGTCAGAAATTATATGATGATATAGTGGCAGCTTACAATGAAAAGCGTGATTATTTTATAGGTAATATTATTCTTGCAGTATCAGATGATACAAAACAGGACCCTCGTGTAGTTGATGGACAGCAACGATTAATTTCTATTTGGTTGATGTTTAAAGCTTTGTCCGTGATACTACCTAATACTAGGATTTTAAAAGATGTGCTATGCTGTTATAATTGGGATGGTAGCGATAGTACGATTAAGATAGAATCCAAGGTTTTTGAGGTTACAGACCAAACGCATTTAGCTGCGATATATGCTTGGACTTCATCTAACTTTGAAATGGAGAAAGAGAACTCCAAGAGCAAAAAAGCGCATAAGGATTGGAATCATATTTTTGCAAACGGAGTTTACTTTTACAATCTGTTTTATGACTTTCATATAACCTTTGGAGACAAAGAACTAATGTTGTTCTTGCGATTTATGCTTGAGCGGGTCTTTATTCTTCCTATAGAACTAAGTGCTACAGACATCACTGATGCTGAGGATAAAGCTCTTAATATCTTTGAAACCATCAATGACAGAGGCATGAACTTGGAAGATGCCGATATCTTTAAGGCAAAGTTGTATAACAAAGCTTTAAACAAAGAGGAAAAGGACGAGTTTATCAACCAATGGGTTGGTATAAAAGATACTTGCCGTAATTTAAAGATTAGTATTGATGACTTATTCCGATATTACTCACATATTATCAGAGGTGAAGAAAACAATATCAAAAGTGAGATAAGTCTTCGAGATTTCTTCCAATCTGCGGACTCTGTATTGACGAGAAAAAGCCAAATAGATGTTGTGTCCGATTTAAATCATATACTTGACTTATTGACGGCATATAATGAAAAGAAAAATGGAAAGACTATTTTGGCATCATGGCTGCAACTAATAGATACTTATACAAATAATTATCCTAGATTTGCAGTTATTGCCTATCTATTTCATAATGGTTTTGAAAACGAGGAGCAACTTATAGATACACTAAAGAAAATAGTTAGGTATTGTTACTATATGGGTTCTACGACGATGGTCAAGTATGGCATATATACAATTATAAAACAAGTATCTCATCAATTGCCTGTAGATGAGTATTATCAGGAAAATGTAACCATCGATTCTTTCAACTACCTTGGTCGTTTGAAGTATGGATATGCATTACTCTCTCATTATTTGGAACAACCAGAAGCTTTCGTGTATTATGATACAGATCGATTGTTGACTTCCAAAGACATTAAGTATTTGCCAACGGATTGGAAGGGACATGACATAAATGAACATTTGGATGACTTGGGTAATTTAGCGATATTGGACCACTGCCGTATTTCTAAAAAATATACAGAAAAGTTAAAAATCTATGCGAATACAGAGAATAAAGAATTAAAGCAATTCTTTGTTGAACATCCTAATGATATTTCATATAAAGAACTTCAAAAGCGCAGTATATACAAAAAGAAACTTTTGGTTAAGTTTTTTAGTAAACCATCTAAAAAATAATAAAGCATGGAGAAATTAGAGATAAATCATTTTAAAGCTTTTGGTAGCAGAATAGCTTTTATCCTTTCTGCACAACGCAAGAATCTATTGCTTTATGGAGAAAACGGAGCAGGTAAAACATCTGTCTATGAAGCTTTGAAACTGTTGTTCTTCAGAGAAAGGTTGTTGAAAAGTAAGATAACCATAGGTGGAACCCCAGAGCAAAGGCAAAATGACGAAGAGACATTTTATAAAGAGTATCAGCATAAAGGTGACACTGTTGACATTGAATTAAAATTGAATACCCCAATTCGGGATAACCGAGTGTTTAATACGATATAAA
>ULXM01082536.1_pt1 | contig 21371 bp, 19 predicted proteins | sample 1961271 | NCBI WGS metagenome assembly ULXM01 (sample SAMEA4835838, study PRJEB28245) | human gut metagenome | biome: gut microbiome; material: fecal sample | place: Denmark | collected 2008 | reverse complement strand
CTAAGGTGATGAACCTGCCTTTCAAGGAGAAGATTCGCCGTGCAGACCGAGACAACACCATCAATGTCTACATCTCTGATGAGTGGGAAGACGTATTGCAGGATGGCGTTTGGGAGCAGTTCTTCACAGAGAAGCCTGAGCCATTGACCCGCGAGGAGAAGAAGGCCTGGATTGCACAGAACAAGGGTGTAAGCGTTGGTAGCGATGCTTTCTTCCCATTCGGCGACAACATCGAACGTGCTCACAAGAGTGGTGTGGAATACATAGCAGAAGCAGGCGGTAGCATCCGTGACGATAATGTTATCGATACTTGCGACAAGTACGGCATTGCCATGGCGTTCACTCACGTTCGCCTCTTCCATCACTAATTTAAGTGAAGAGTGAAGAACGAAGAGTGAAGAATTCAACGGCTTTACTTATCATAAAGTTCAAAGTTCAAAATTCAAAGTTCAAAGTATATGAGTGATATTGACGATATTATCATGGGCGGCATGGTCTTCAAAGGCGGAGGCGGTCCCAAGAAGGACGACGACAAGGTGAAGACCAAAGCCAAGAAAAAGAAGTATATTACGGGTGCTCACGGCAGCGGCTCTGCCCGTCAGAAGGCAAAGTATCGCCAACAGAGAGCCAACCGTAAATCGCAGAAGAAGAAATAATCTCTATCTCTCTGCATACAGATAAAACATTCGCCCGTGCGCTGTTGAGATTTCAACAGTACACGGGCGAAGTTTTTTATCTGTTCTATTTCAAATCAATCCTTGATTTGGTCTTTATCTGTTCTTTACGCTTTTCACGCCTTTTCCCTTGGTAAGATGCAAGGTAGCGGCTTTCAGCTTATGGTTACTGTGGTCGAAGATGATGGCTGGATCCAGGCGCTTGCCGCCGAAAGACACCTCGAAATGGAGATGTTCTGTGGTGGCCCTTCCGGTACGGCCCGTAAGACCGATTACCTGGCCTGCCTTCACCTTATCACCCTTCTTCACCATGTTCTTACTCTGATGGCTATAGAGCGTTTCCAAGCCGTAGGCATGCTTGATGCGGATGCAGTTGCCATAGCCGTAGTAAGGTCCCGAGGCAACCACCTCGCCATCGAAGGCGGCATAAATCTCGTCGTTAGGCTTGGTCTTCAAATCCACACCCGAGTGACGGCGTGCACCTCCGTATGGACTGATGACACGGGCATCAGGCAATGGATATGCCCATGCCTTCTCCTCTATCTTCTCCAAATCGAGACGGAAGGTGTTAGTGATGGTAAACGGATCGTTCACCTCGTCAGGGTCGAGAGTCATGACATGATCGCCAGCCCGGCTGCCCGACTTTTTATTTGCCCCCTTATCATTTCTATCACTCTTATCGTTTCTAGAAACGGAGGAATCCTTGCCGCCTATCACCGTGATGTTGATGCGGCTGCCTATCTTGCGGAACTGCACGGTCTGTCGGCGGAGCTTATGACTCTTCAGTTCGATGATGGTTTCCGGGTTGATGCGTGCACCATTCACCATGATGGAGAAATCGCAGTAGGTCTCACCCTCCTTGGTACCCACGATGGCGATGGTTTGTCCGGCATCCACATGCTGCCCCACCTTCATCAGGTTCTCGGCATTGTTGGCATACACGGTTTCCAGACCATTGTCGTGACGGATGACGATGACATTACCCATCGACTCGGTTTTGCGCGAGAGTCGCACATAACCTTCAAACATTGCCTTGACTGCGTCGCCCTTAGTAGTTTCGATTCGCATCACATTATTGCTTTCCAAACCAGGCTTGCCCACAGGAAGCGGAAAAGAATATTCCTTATTACGGAATATCTCAAAGTCAACATTGAAGGCTTGACTCTGGGCAAAGAGGCCTGGCGTTGCGATGCTCACCTGCTGTTGCTCGGCGGCAGTAAACTCATTTTTAGCGGGCATAAAACTGCTCAGGGATAGCATCAGCATACCCGAGACGGCAACAAACCCTAATCTCTTTCTTAATCTACTCATTATCTCTATCGTTCTAAATCTCTAAATTAACTATAAACTATAAATTATTAACTATAAACCTGTAAATTGAAAAACATCCACTTCTCCCTCTTCGTTCATAGAAAAGAAAGAAATGGATGTTATCATGAAAAATCTTGTTTATTTCTCCAAGAGGATAGCCGTATAGATTCTACCACTATCAACGCCCAACTTACGAGCAGAGAAGAACTCATCGCTGTGCAGGAAGGTACAGATGCCACAATCCTGAATGTTTTCCTCGGCTACACCACAGTGCAGAAGAATCTGCTTATTGCAGAGAGGCAGATTGATATGCCACTTCAGGGGCTGAACGATATTACCTTCGGTAGCCAAGCGATCACGCTCAGCAGGATCTGCAGAGAAGGCAGCATTAGGGCGCTGCTCTGCAATCTCTTCCATCGGGAAGGCTGCCTGCTCAAAAGCCTCATACACCTCATCGCCCACCTCGAAACTGTCGAGAGAAATGCCAGGACCTATCACCGCCTTCAGCTTCTTGGGATCTGTCTTATAGGCAAAAGCCATCTCCTGAAGAGTCTTGTGAACGATACGAGCCAAGGTCCCTCTCCATCCGGCATGGATGGCGGCGGCAGCATGATGCTCCTCATCATAAAGAAGCACCGGGATGCAATCGGCAGTAGAAACGCCAATGCATACACCAGCCTGATCGGTCATTATAGCATCTACGCCTTCAAGTACCATCTTACGGATATTCTCAGGCATGGTAAAAAACTCATCTGCGATATTACGCACCTCTACTCCATGTACCTGATGCGGCATGATGAGATGGGCTGTATCTATGCCCAACTCTGTGGCAAGACGCTTGCGGTTTTCAGCCACATGTTCTGCATTGTCACCGCAAAACTCATTGATATTAAATTCGCCATAGTTGCCCTGGCTCACACCACCCTTACGGTTAGTAGAGAAAGCCTTGACACCAGAGGCTATATTATATTCCTTGAACATTGAACTTCCAACTTTGAACTTTATGATTACTCATATTCGAAATCATCGAGGTCATCAACATCCTCGATTTCATCCTCATCGATATATTCAACGATGTCCTCACCCTCAGCTTCAAGTTCCTGCTGGAAGCGGGACATGTCCTTATCACGATGCACGAGGGTATCCTCGGCAGTAATCTCCTGCAGCTTATTGCTCTCAGAGTTCAGTTCCTTCCAGAGTACATCCTTCAAATCCTGAATACCCTGTCCGGTAACAGAAGAAATGAAGACCACAGGAAGGTCGGTAGGAAGAGTATCCTTCAACATCTCGATGAGCTCATCATCCAGGAGATCACACTTGGTGATGGCAAGCACACGGTGCTTATCGAGCATCTCTGGATTGAAATTCTTCAACTCGCCCAGCAATACCTCATATTCCTTCTTGATATCATCTGTATCGCCCGGCACCATAAAGAGCAGCAGGGAGTTGCGCTCGATATGGCGCAGGAATCGCAAACCTAAGCCCTTTCCTTCGCTCGCACCCTCGATGATGCCAGGAATGTCGGCCATGACAAAACTCTGGTGATCACGATAATCCACGATACCCAGTGACGGTTCGAGCGTAGTAAACGGATAGTTGGCAATCTTAGGACGAGCACTGGATACAGCACTCAGCAAGGTAGACTTTCCGGCATTAGGGAAACCTACCAGACCCACATCGGCAAGGAGCTTCAACTCCATGATGATGGTCATCTCCTGCATAGGTTCTCCAGGCTGTGCATAACGAGGCGCCTGATTAGTGGCAGAACGGAACTGGAAATTACCCAATCCACCGCGACCACCCTTGAGAAGCAGCACTTCCTGACCATCGTATGCCACATCGCATACAAACTTGCCGGTCTCGGCATTATACACCACGGTACCGCAAGGCACATCAATATAGATGTCCTTACCATCGGTTCCATGACACTTGTCACGTCCTCCATTGCCACCATGCTCGGCGAAGAAGTGGCGCTGATACTTCAGATGCAGCAAAGTCCAGTAGTTGTGGTTGCCGCGAAGATAGATGCTTCCTCCACGTCCGCCATCGCCACCATCAGGTCCACCATTAGGTTGGTACTTCACGTGGCGCAGGTGCATGGAGCCTTTACCACCCTTACCAGAGCGGCAGTTGATCTTTACATAATCTACGAAATTGGATTCAGCCATTTATTTTTCCTTTTTAATTGAATGAATAAATCTTCTTTTATTGAACAAAAGATTCTTCTTTTATTTAACGAATAAATCTTCCCCGCAGCCTTGCAGGGAAGATTATTTTATCTTGATTACAAGTTGTCGATTACATTGCAAACACGAGCGAAGATCTCATCTACTGTACCGAGACCCTCAATGTGGTGGTGGATACCTTCCTTCTCATACCAGTCGATGAGCGGAGCAGTCTGAGTGTGATAAACATTGAGACGCTTCTTGATAGTCTCCTCGTTATCATCAGAACGGCCACTTTCCTTACCACGGTTAATCAAACGAGCCATCAACTCATCCTCAGGAACAGCCAACTCAATCATGGCAGCAATCTTATGACCGCGCTCAGAGAGCATCTTCTTCAAAGCCTCAGCCTGTGGAGTAGTACGTGGGAAACCATCGAAGATTACGCCAGCGTGCTCCTTACCAAAGCTATCGTATACACTTGCGAGGATGTCGATCATCAACTCGTCTGGAATCAACTGACCATTGTCGATAAATCCCTTAGCTGTCTTACCAAGCTCTGTACCATTCTTGATTTCATTACGAAGTACATCACCTGTTGAAATGTGACCGAGACCATACTTCTCGATCATCTTGTCGCTCTGTGTACCTTTACCTGCACCTGGAGCACCGAAAATTACGATATTTTTCATTTTTACCTTAAATATATATATAAAATTATATGTTGTATTACTCTACAATCGTATAGATGTCGCGGAGGTTTCTGCCTTCCTGATCATAATCCAATCCATATCCTACGATGAAATCGTTAGGAATTTCCATCACGGCATAGTTGATGTCCAAATCAACCTTCAGGTTGCCTGGCTTTACGAGCAAAGAGCAGACTTCGATACTAGCCGGATTCTTCTTCTTGAGTTCATCTATCATGTGGACCATGGTAAAACCAGAGTCAACTATGTCTTCTACAATGATGACATCCCGACCTTCCAGGTCCTGGTTGATGCCCATGAGTGTCTTCATGCTGCCAGTAGAGGTAGTACCCTCATAGGAAGCATACTTCACAAACGAGATCTCGCTCGGTACCGTAATCATACGCATCAAATCGGCTGCGAAAATAAACGCACCATTCAACACTGCCAGGAATACCGGCTTCTTACCGTCGTAATCCTTGTTGATACGGTCGGCTACGACCTGTACTTTCTTCAGAATCTCAGCTTCTGGAATCGATGTTTTGAAGCTCTTATCCTTGATTTTTACTATGCCCATCGTCTTTAAATATAATATTTTCTGCAAAAATACGAAAAAAACATGAAACATCATGCTTTCATCCACCTTTTTTTAGTACTTTTGCATTTAGAAAGCAATAAATGTCAAGGTTTTTACCCAAACATCATAGTTTTAACATAAATCGAAGTATGAAGATATTTACAAGTGCTCAGATACATGAGCTAGACAAATACACCATTGAGCATGAACCCATCTCATCGCTCAACCTCATGGAACGCGCTGCCAAAGCTTTGACTCGTGCCATCGAGGAAGAATGGACCAACCGCACACCCGTGGTCGTCTTCGCCGGTCCCGGCAACAATGGTGGCGATGCCCTTGCTGTTGCCAGATTGCTCAGCGAGGATGGATATCAGGTGAATGTATATCTGTTCAACGTACACAATAAACTCTCAGCAGACTGTGCAGCCAACAAGAAAAGGCTTCAGGAAGCAAAAAGAGTGAAATTCACGGAAGTCGTTCTCAACTTCGATCCTCCACAGCTCGAAGCAGGTACGCTTGTGATTGACGGTCTCTTTGGCAGCGGACTGAACAAACCGCTGGCTGGAGGTTTTGCTGCTATGGTAAAATACATCAACCAGAGTGCTGCCAAGGTGGTAAGTATCGACATTCCTTCGGGACTGATGACCGAAGATAATTCCTACAACATCCACTCCAACATTATCCGAGCTGACCAGACTCTTACCCTTCAGCAGAAAAAGCTCTGCATGCTGATGGCAGACAACCAGCAATACCTGGGGCATCTGAAAGTACTTGACATCCGACTTTCTACAGAATATATCAAGAATACAGATTGCAGATACAGCATCCTTGAGGAAAAGGACATCAGACTACTGATGCATCCCCGTAATGATTTTGCGCATAAGGGCAACATGGGCAATGCACTCATCATTGCCGGAAGCTATGGCATGTGCGGTGCATCGGTCCTTGCTACCAAGGCATGCTTGAGAAGCGGTGTGGGCAAAGTGACTACACATACGCCCAAACGCAACTACGAGATTATGCAGATAAGCGTACCGGAAGCGGTACTTCAGATGGATTCTGAAGAAACCATCTTCAGCGAGCCGGTGGAAACAGAGAACTTCCATGCCATGGGCATCGGTCCTGGACTGGGAACCAACGAGACTACCGCCATCGCCCTGATAGCGCAACTGCGCCGTGCCAGCTGTCCGGTGGTCGTAGATGCTGATGCATTGAACATTCTCTCCAGCCATCGTGCCTGGATGCAGCAACTTCCAAAGGACATCATCCTCACACCCCATCCAAAAGAACTGGACCGTCTGGCAGGCAATGCCAGCAGTAATTGCAGCGAACGACTCACAAAAGCCTGCGAACTGGCTGAACGACTTCAGGCGTACATTATATTAAAAGGGCACTATTCAGCCCTCTGCCATCCGGACGGAAAAGTAGAATTCTGCTCTACCGGCAACAGTGGCATGGCAACAGCCGGAAGCGGTGATGTACTTACAGGTATCATCACAGCCCTCCTGGCACGAGGATACAAGCAGGCAGATGCCTGCCGATTGGGAATGCATCTACACGGTCTGGCAGGCGACCTTGCCGCAAAAGATCTGGGCAAGGAAAGCCTCATTGCCAGTGATATCATACAATATCTGCCAAAGGCATTCCTGAGAATGGAAGACTAAGATATAGGAGAGGTCTCCCTTATCTGGGAGATTCTCGCTTCCAGGACCTGACGCAAATCGTCCTTTCTATCCATATTCAATTTCTTACGGATATGGCTACGCTGACTGGTGATGTTCGACTCTGATTTATTCAGCAAGTCGCACATCTCCTTCAGTGTTTTTCCCTCATAAACCAGCTTACAGATTTGTTTTTCACTATTGGTAAAGCCTTCGCAAACCTGATTCCATAATATTTTATCAGTTTCTTCCTTACGGATATGCTCTGTTGCTTTATTAATAATACGTTCACGTAATTCCGGTGTCAGATGCTCCATCAGGCTACCGGTTTTATCAACTTTTGAATCCTCCATATTGGCAATCATATCCAATGCTTTCTTTTCAATATTGGTAATTCGCTTAGGTTGGCGCAGGTTTCGGGTAATTTCCTTCATTTGGTAGATTGCAGCATAAGTCACCAGTATAAAGCCAAGGAAAATCGCCTTGACACTAAATAGCGTAGACATACAATTATTGCGGGCAAAAAAGAAGGAGATGACCGGCAGCATACCAATAACAATTACCAAAGAAGTCTTTTTCAACTGTTGCGTAAGGGCAGTAATGGCAAGTATGAACATAATAAATATGTTACTGATAATGCTCACTTCATCCGTTTCGCATCCAAAAATAGAACAGAAAACTGTATCAATAGCCAGTTTGGAAAACAACAAAAGATAAACGGAAGATATACCTATAGAGAAAGCGAGCTTTCTTTTCCAAATGGCAAACTGCAAGCCCAGCAATATCAAAGCATGAATGACAGTAAGGCTAAAGTCCCCATGGTTCACCCAACGCGATGAACAAAGATAGATGGAATGGGATGATAAACATCTCAGCTAAAGTAAGCAACAGGAAAGCAATGACACGGTGACGATCGACGACACCGCAGTAAATCGGGCACAGATGGTGCTCAACTCTCAATATCAGATTTATAATACGAATTTTTAGTTCCATTTTGGCTTGGTATGCATTTATTTCGTTTACTTATACACAAAGTTACGGATTCATGTTCTTTTTAACATTTTATCCGTTTCCAGAATAAATCGCTGCAAAATTACAACATTCAATCATAAATCAATCATAAAAGAGAGAAAAAATGCAGAATTTAACAACTTTAAGTATAAATCAGTGGTTTAAATGACAAGAAAAAGCATTTTTCAGTATTTTTCAGGGTAAAAAAGTTTGGAGGTTATACGAATTTCATATACTTTTGCACCGGATTTCAGAACGATGAGGATAAATCACCAACAGAAAGTAGAGGAAAAGTAAATTGAAAAGGATTTGAAGTGTCCCTACATTTATCCCAATTTTAAGTGTAAGTAAAAGTAAATGAGTAAAAGGTGATGAAAAGTCGCCCATAATATTATTAAGTTTTAACTAAGAAATCATGAATAAAAGGATTTTATTTGTGCTGTTGGCTTTCATCGGCTTCATAAGCCCAGCCATGGCACAAAAGGTGGCCGTAAAGACCAATCTGCTGTATGATGCAACAAGCACCATCAATCTTGGAACAGAATTTGGGCTATCACCCAAATGGACCCTTGACGTCTCTGCCAATTACAATCCTTGGACCTATTCTAATAATAAGAAATGGAAACATTGGTTAGTACAACCTGAGGCGAGATATTGGTTCTGTAATAAGATGATGGGACATTTTATAGGATTCCATACCATTGCTGGTTCCTATAATATAGGTAACGTCAATGCAGACTTTAAGTTTCTGGGCACGGACTTTTCCAAGCTGAAAGATTATCGGTATGAAGGATGGTTTGTGGGAGCTGGCGTTGCTTACGGATATTCCTGGGTGCTGTCCAAGCACTGGAACCTCGAAGCTGAACTTGGCGTTGGATATACTTACAGTAAATCTGACAAGTTTGAATGTGCCAGTTGCGGAGAAAAGTTGGAGGATGACAAGACCCATCATTACGTGGGACCAACCAAAGCCGCACTCAACTTAGTGTATGTTTTCTAAATTCAACAATAGAACATTTAAAGGAAAGTACCTATGAAGATTTCATATCAGATAACAGAAAACTTACTCGGAGCCTTCATGCTGATGCTTGCTTTGCCTGCCTCAGCAGACAACAGAAGCGCAAATGAGATTCAGGAAGGCAAGAATATCCAGGTAATCAATAAGATAATCAAGAAAAAAGGCAACAAGGTTAGTGTACAGATGGATCTCAACCTTGACAAGGTGATGCTTGGCAGCAACAAGGGATTGGTTTATACACCGATGATTGTCAATGGAGAGGATACGCTGAAGATGCCGGCGGTAGAAGTGATGGGACGCAAAAGATACATCTACTATCTGCGCAACCAGCAAACAGCAACCCCAAACCCACTCGTTGTGGCACAGCGCAACAACAAGAAGCCACAAACCATCCACTACGCTTACACCGTTCCTTACAGCAGCTGGATGAAGAACTCGCAGATGCTCGTGGCTCACGACGCCTGCGGTTGTAACCAGACAATGTTGGACGAAGGCATCCTTAACTCCTTGGGCAATGCACTCTCTACCCCAGATAAACTCTATCATGCCTATATAGAGCCAAAGGCAGAGCCTGTCAAGAGAAGACAGGAAAACGGTTCAGCAAAACTGAACTTCCCTATCAACAAATGGGATATCGTTTACGACTTGGGCAACAATGCCTCTGAGCTTGAAACAATCCGCAAGACGATTGATCTCGTCAAGAATGATCCGGATGTTAAAATTACATCTATTATTCTTCACGGCTATGCTTCACCAGACGGAAGATACGCCAACAACGAGAAACTGGCGCACAACCGTACACAGGCTCTCAGGAATTATCTGTTGAAGACCTATCCTATTGATCAAAAACTGTTTGCGATAACAAGCACAGCTGAGGATTGGGAAGGAACCAGAATTTTTGTAGAAAACCATGACATGCCAGCCAAAGAGCAAGTGTTGAGCATCATGAACAGCAACCTGACTCCTGACGAAACAGAAAAGGCTATCGCTTCAAAAGCAGGAGAAGGTTTCCGCTATCTTGTGAAGAATGTATGGCCTGGACTGCGCCGTACGGACTACACCATCAAGTATGATGTAAAGGCCTTCAATCTGGAAGAAGCTCGCAAGGTCATCAAGACACGTCCTCAGAAGCTTTCGCTGCAGGAGATGTATATGGTGGCACAGAGTTATCCTAAGGGCAGCGATGAATTCAACAATGTCTTCGATGTTGCCGTAAAAATGTACCCGGAAGATCAGCTTGCCAATCTGAATGCAGCCTATGCTGCCATCGAACGTGGTGACAAGGTCAGCGCAGAGAAATATCTCAAGAAGGCAGGCAACGGTGCTGAAGCAGATAATGCCCGTGGTTGTCTTGCAGTCATGAATGAGGATTATGAGACGGCAAAGACTTTCTTTGAGAAAGCTTCTGCTGCAGGTCTCAAGGGCGCACAAGAAAACTTGGAGAAGATTCTTCCAAACTTGTAAGCATACTATCAGATTTGTTCATAAAAAGATATAAGTTATAGATAATAAGGATTGTTATTGGTTTAAAAACAGAACCCAACCATTTGTATGCGAAACATTTTTAGGAAATAAATAAGAATAAAATATTAATAACGTTTTAACAAATTAACAAGTAAAAGATTATGAAAAAAGTTAATTTGCTCGTAATGAGCTTAGTTTCAGCCGCAGCTTTGTCTTTCACAAGCTGCAGCGACAGTGAGGATTTGGCTGGTAACAGCCAGAACAAGGTAGACAAGTTCTACATGACTTTGACCGTTCAGACTCCTACCAGCAATGGTACTAGAACTGCACAGAAGAATCCTCATGACGCTTCAAAAGAGGAATCTTATGTAACAAGTGGTACATTCTATCTGGTTGAAGCAAATGGTAAGATTGCAAAATCGATCACAATTGACGAGAAGGCATGGGCAGATGCTAAAATCCCTCAACAAGGTAACGATGGTAAGACAACACTTCAGATTCCTGTTGAAGATGTAACTGCAGGTACCAAATACAGCGTATATTTCTTGGCTAACGCAACAAGTGCATCACCACTTACTGATGTTTATACATCTGACTTAGATAACAAGTTTGCTAAAGCATACTCTACAGCTAACAAGTTCGCCATGTTTAATGAGAACGATGCTGACGTAAAGGCAAACAGCCATACTGTTGTTTTCACATCAGACAACAAAGACGCAAATTCTGCAGCAAAGGTTAGCGACATCATTAAGATTGATCGTCTTACCGCACGTATTGACGAGCCAACATCTGAGGCAACAGAAATCAAGGCTTACGCTGAAGATGCAAAAGCTACAGAAGCTGAAAAGAAAGCAAATGAAGATGCAAAAAAGGCAGTAAGCAAAGTAGCATTAACAAGTTATGCAATCTCAAATGTTGCCAACAAGACAAATGTGATGCAGCAGTGGGCTGATGCAAAATGCACAAACCTTTCTATCCCAGAAGGTATCACTTACTTCCAGCCAACATCTGAGTTCGGTACAAAGACTTTGCTCCAGAACTATGGCTACTTCAATGCTGTAACAACAGAAAAGTCACATAAGGACTATGTCTTCGAGAACAACTCTGATGCTGCAACTTCTATGTACTTCGAGTACACTGTAACTCTCAATGATGTCTTAAAGGATAAGGCAGACTTCTCGGATGGTACATTCTATCGTTACAACAAGGTCATCTATAGCAACATCCAGGACATCATCAACGCTTACCAAGACCAAAAGGCTATCTTTGATGGTAAGGACGCAGCCACAGTTATTGCTGAATTGAAAGCAGCTAAAGATGACACAACAGATCCAGAGGCTAAGCTGGATGAATTCCGCAAGAAGTATGACATCGAGGTCTTCAACGCTGGTAAGACATACTATGTTCAGAAGATTAAGGATCAGTATCTCGGTGTAGACAACACTATCCAGCGCAACAGCATCTACCTGTTAAATGTAAAGAACATATTTAATGTTGGTGCCCAGGTTCCTAATGGTGGTCCAGATGACCGTACATTGTACTATCTCGATGTTGAGGTTTCTGTTAACCCTTGGGTTCTCAACAACCAGGATGTTGATTTGCAGTAATCAGCACCAAAGTATCACAAGCTAAAGAACATACATTCTTTACAGGAAGTAATACGCATAAAATAATTCTATCAATCTCTCGGGGATGGAAATCATCTCCGAGAGATTACCAAATAACAATCATCTAGGAAAAATATAGCCGTCGCAGAACTGAAGGAAGAACTCTATGATTGCTTTTATATATAATAAGGTGAAACGACGGGAAACCCCTATTGTGCTTTTGAGCACCTCTTAAGTAGAAAAATAAGATGCCGAAGGCAAACAACTGTCAGCCCAAGGCACACAACATATATAAGTATAAGTAAAAGAATTCATAATATATCAGACGATATGACACATTTCATCAAAAACTGTTGTAAAATGGTTTGTATCTCAGCCATTGCTCTGTCATCGCTTTCATCATGCATGAAAGACGATATAACGGGCTGTCCTACCCCAAAGTTGTCACTCAAATTTGACTACACTTACAATGTTAAGGAAGCCGATGCATTCTCTGCAGAAGTGAAAAACCTCAACGTTTATGTGTTCGACAAGAACGGCAAATTCGTTGATACCTATACAGAGTCAGCAGACAAGTTTGAGTTAGGTCATCAGATGGAAATCACAGACCTACAGAAGGGCAAGTACACCTTCGTCTGCCTGGCTCGTGACAAGCAGCCTGCACTTGCCGGTACCAGAGCTGACGACGATGAGACTGAGTTTACATTCACACAGCTTACTCCTGGTATTTCAACCATTGAAGATCTGCAAGAGGAAATGGGTAAGAAGAACGGAGATGCTTCGGTCAACGACAAGCAGTTTACCGCTCTCTATACAGCCCAGGATACCGTCAGCTTCGATGGCACAAACGATGCACAGGGCAAACTGAGTCTGATGAAGTGTACCAAGACATACCGCGTGGTGATGCTTCCATTCGAAGCCGACCAGAAAGGCTTTACCGCAGAAAACTTCGATGTAGAGATAAAAGGTTCTGCTGCCCTCCTCGACTATAAGGGTGACAAGGTAAAACCAAAGTCAATCACATATCTTCCATTCGACAAGAAACTGGTAGAAAACCACAGTGGCAAGACCGAGGTGGAAGGCGAAATCGTAGAAAAAGCTTTGGTTTACGACCTCTCGTCATCCCGTATGTTTGAGACCAAGGACGACAACAAGAGCCATGGGGCTATTGGAACCAATGATTATGACGACAAACGCATCGTCATCACAGACAAGCGAACAGGCAAGGTGATTTTCAACCACTCCCTGCCATGGTTCCTCTCTCTCTGCGCCAGCGACCGCTACGGCAAAGACTGGACTGACCAGCAATATCTGGACCGTCAGGACCATTACACCCTGGTGTTCTACGTACCTGCACCAAGCTCCAACTACAGCATGGATGCAAGAATCAAGGTAAACAACTGGGTTCTAAACCTACAGAATACCGACCTGGGAAAATAAGAAAAGATAAGTATAAGTAAAAGAAAGAAAAGATGACTAGCTATAAAACTACTTTGACCAAGATGACCCGCCAGATTTGTACGGCACTTGCTGCTTTGCTCATGGTAGGCGCAATGGCATCTTGCTCAGAGAACGAAAATACAGAAACAGCTCTAAGCGACAATGCCTATCTGAGCCTCAGCTTCTCCAGCCATTCAGCTACTGGCACCCGAGTTGGAGAAAGCCATACGGAAGGTGTGCTCGCAGACAATGAAAGTAAAGCTGACCCAAACTCAGAGAGTGACATTCACAGCATCAAGGTATGGGTGTTTCAATCTGGCACAAACGAAGATGCCAATCCTATCGCATATAAGGAAGAAGCATTGAAAGATATTAATGGCAGCTACAATTTGCAGCTACGTTTCTTAAGAAAGATAGCAGGAAAAGAGGTAGGAAATATCGACCTCTACATTCTGGCTAATTCAGAAAGTACCAACATACAAGACAAGTTGAGTAGTAAGGATTTCAGCAGCATCACCCGCAAGGAGTTGCAGAATATCTGCTTTGACACAACTTTTGGTATTCAAGATAATGGTAATCCACAGAACACAGAAGTTCCTGAAACAGGTCTCCCTATCTCTCGTGCCATCACCAACATTTCAGTAGAAAACCATATTGGTACAACAGAAGCAGAGGCTAAGACAAAAGGTATCAAGATTCCTCTGGTTCGCGCCATTTCCAAACTCCATTTTTACTTTGCCCGCAAATCGGGTTCAGATGCCAATACCAGTCAGGTAAAGGTAACAAGAATTGAAGTAGAAGGCAATACCATCCCTACTGCCAGCTATGTTTTCCCCGATGAGGCAGAATATGATGAGAACGGTTACAACCAGGACGTTACTAGTCAGAAATACAACAACGCAGGTACGACTTATGTACCAACCACTCTGAATCTGGCTGGTATAGAGAACAAAGATATCAGGGAGGTGGCTGATCCTATGAAATTCATCAGGAAGAGCAATCAGACAGCCCAAGAATATCTGGATGCTTTTGATAAAGAAGGAATCATATCTCATGATCTCTGCTATCTCCGTGAGACCAACAAAGCCATCCGAGGCACCATATACTATTCATTAGATGGCGGAGCTACAGAAAAGAGCGAAACCTTCCATATTCCTTCTGACGGAAATGCCATCAGAAACAGGGAGATGGTAGTTTATGGCTATTTCCTCAACGGACAGATGGGTAAACTCACCGTTACACCTAGTATCCAGGAATGGCAGGATGGAGGAACGTATGATTTCATCGATGCATCAACAAATGTAGTTATCCCTGACGGCGACCAGACCGAATGGGGCTACAAGGTATATTACGGTTTCCCTAAACGCGGACCAATGATTACACTCCAGAATATCGACACCAAAGGTCAGCCATGGATTCTCCAGACTGACAATCCGATGTTCGGATTCGTAATCTGTAATGAGTATGGCAACTATCCGGAAGATACGCCTTACTACGATCCCGAAATCACAAAGGATAATGATGGCAAGAATCCGGTAGGAAAAACCTACAAGATAGAGGATTTCATCATCAACCAGAATGGTGAGAAGAAGACGCTCTACTTCTATGTGGTTCCGAAAAACAGACTAGATCTGGCAAAGCCACACAATGTAAAGGCGCAGGTGTTCCTGACCAAATATCCGAACGATAAGTTCGTCCTGAATCCAGGTTTCAAATATAAAGGATGTAAGGAGGGCAAATTCGCCGGTAAGGATATTCACTTTGAACAAGTATTATAAAGACAACAGAAAATAACATTCATCATGAAGAAGTTATATATAGACATAAGATTCGCAAAATGCATCTTGGCTCTTACGGCAGGATGGCTCATGGCAGGATGCTCGGCTGAAGACGAACTGGGAAACGGTTCGGCTGCACAACAGCTGAGCATGACTCCTATGGTCAACGACCTGCAGAAAACAAGAGTGAAGGAAGAAGAGAATCTTCATGAAAAAACTCTGTCTTCTCTTGACTTTAAGATGTTCGAACCGGCAAATGGGGATTGTAGAATCGACCGGCAGTTTACAAGTCCGGCAGAAAGCCAGGCAGAGGTACTGGCTTCCGGCAACTGGAAGGAGAGTCAGAACCTCCAGCCAGGTCAAAGTTACGCATTCTATGCAGCTGCCAACACCAGGCAGAGCCTGCAAGGCAAAAGCCAGAATGAACTTCAGAATGCTACCCAGCAGGACGAGGATATCTGGAAGCCTTACTCGACAGACAACAGCGAGAAGCTGTTTCTGATGAGCAGTCATGATTCATACCAGATTACAGAAGAGGCTGAACAGGATATCCCGGTAGAACTGGTAAGAGCCGCTGCCAAGATCAAGCTCAACATCTCTTCTACGGTGAAGGATTACCATATTTCAGACGTTCAGTGGAAACTCATCAACTACAATACCAATACTACCATCTTTGCTGGTCAAACCGCAACTCCATCTATCATATCAGACAACAATACCTGGAGCACGGCAGCATCTGCAAAAGATGAGAAGGGAAATGATGTCTTCACGGTAACCACCTACAGTTATTCCACCCAATGGGAAACTCAGGAAACAATGCCACAGATTGTAGCAAAGGTCAACTTTAAATATAAGGACGATTCAAAAACTGATATCCTGAAGGAATTGAAGATACCGGTTCGTGACCCTCAGGGTGACAAGAGGTTAGACCGCAACTATATCTATACCGTCAATGCAGTCATCAAGTATCTGGATACCAATACGGATATCGATTACGACGGAGATACTGATTATCTGAAATGGGCAATTGCCAAATGGACCCAGGGTGAAGATACTTATGTGAAGGGAGATAAAGCAAGTTTCCTCGTGGTATATCCTACCCAACTGGACCTCAAGGATCCGATGGATTGGGGAAAAGAAAACTGGTGCATCGACTGGTTTGCTTCCTGTCCTATCTATCAGCAACCAGAAAAGAAAGGATATTACTTTGATAAAAATGGTAATAAGATAGAGGATAACAACCTGGCTGGTCAGATCAACAGCCAGGCAGACACAAACGTTGGTGACACTAACCGAGGAAAGATAGATGTCCATGGTAACAAACCGGAATATACCATTGGCTACATCAACTTCCTCGTAAAGACTAACGACGGCTCCAAATCTCAGAAAGTGAATGTAAGGAAGTACCCTGCCATCTATTCGCTCAATGTAGCGAATGCAGAGGCTTCTGACAAGCAGAACACGCGAAACAGACTTTACACGCTGCAGTTTACCACCAACCAGGGCATCAGCAATTACACGATAGCCAAGCCGCAACTCGATAGCGAAAACAAGTCTACAGACAAGACGGTTTCTCCTGCCTTAATCATGGCATCTGCCGGACATAGCAACGAAACGGCAGAAAGCAACGAGGCTGCAAGAAGATACTGCCAAAGTTACAGCGAGACGGCAACAACGCTAAAAGGCGAAACGCTGACCATGAATGGATGGCGACTGCCTACAACAGACGAGGTTAAGCTGATCAACCAGCTGGCAAGTCAGGACAAAGTGGTAGACAGACAGATTCTCAGCAACGCATGCTATTGGACCCTGGATGGCAAGAAGGCAGCCTTTAATTGCACACAGGAGGGAAACAGCACATACGTTCGCTGCGTTCACGACCTCACCTTAGAGGAAATTGAGAAAATTGAAAACCAAGGTATAGAATAACAGAAGGTAAGATGAAAAAATATAAATTATATATCGGAATCATGATGGTCCTGTTAACAGCAATGTTAACAGGCTGTTCTGACAACATACCCGACAATATGACTTCTCCTACCGAAGCAAACGAAGCAGAAGAAGGTTACTATACGGCAAGCTTCAATGTATCCATCCCCAGCTTCGAACAGCAGGTTACCCGAAGCACCCTGTTTACGAATGAAGGCATCGGGAAAAACTGCGTCAAGCTGTTCTGCTTCGATGAGGAAGGTCAGTTCGTGGGTTTTGGAAAAGTCGGGGAATTCGGTGAAATCAAAGGTTTCAGAAGAGAAGCAAACGGCAACATCATACAAAACGGCGACAAAGATATCGACGATAATGGACAAACCACCCCTCGAAATTTTTCTGCCCAGATTCCCAACAAGACGGCTCGTATCCATCTGGTAGCAAATACAGAAAGCCAGTACAAGACCATCGACTGGGATAACCAGTCAAAATGGGTGGGTATGCACGAGAATATACTGATGACCACCTTCGAGACAGAGTATGGTGAGGATCAGGCTGCGCTGACCCGATACTGGGGCTACATCAAGGAAGATTCGCCAGAGAAGCTCAAGGAATATCTCCGCCAGGATAATACCAAGCAGGATTACATCATCCATCTCATCAGAGACAGAGCCAAGATTTCGGCAAGATGGAGTGATCAAGCCAAAGCAGCCAATTCAAATCTCAAAGACGAGGACTTGACGATGACTGTGGTGAATGGTATGGCATACGGAACCCTCGCTCCCTTCGATCGTAACAACCTGCGCTTCGATAAGACTACAGGTGGAAGCAACTGGGAATGGACCGTGGATTATGTAACTCCTGCCATCAGTAACAAAAGGATGAAAGGTGATAGAGGACAGATGTATAATCCTACCGCAGCATTCGAAGAAAGAAACCTGCCTACTGATCCGGCAAAAGTATTGCTGAAATACAACGAAAGATGTTACCTGATATACTTGCAGGATCAGGACAACGTTCCTTATGCCATCAAGCGAAATTACGAATATAAAATCATCATCGACAAACTGGACGAAAGCTATGGTAAGGAAAGTTTGGAGGAAGCGCTGAAAAGCGCACCTGTCAATAATCCTTGGATTAGAGTGGAACAATACATTCCGGGAGTGAAGGATGGTAATTTTGAACTCTCCATCAACGAGGGCACCTATCAGACCACCAATGCAGCTTCCGGTTCTGAACAAACCATCCAATTCACCTATAAGGGCGATGATGCAGCCAACAAGCAGCCTACGGATTTCAAGGCTTTATGGACTGAGAATCTGTCATACGGGACGGTGGATGCTCCTCAGATTTCTGACTATACCTACAATGCCTCTTCCAACACCGGAACGGGTACCATCACCTACCAGCTGGGGACGGTAGATGAAATCTGGCGACAGGGTATCATCCACCTCATCGACACGAAACATGGACTGAACAGAAACATCCATCTCTACAGCATCAGCGAGGTAGACTATCAGGTAAAGGCAAGCGAAAACAGCTTTAAGTTTACCGTTCCTGCCAACTACCCGAAGGAGCTGCTGCCAGTAACCGTGAAGTTTGCATCGGGCGATGTAATTCCCGAGGGCTGTGACATAGAGTACAGTTCTACAAGTGAGATTCACAAGACCTGGGACTGCTGGTATGTATTCAAGGCTGGTGAAGCCGGCAAGACATATACCTTGAACTTGAAAAACGTTCATCAAAACGCTACTGGCAATGCTACCTACTACGTGAAGATGGACAATGCCAATCAAGGACAAGCAATGGAGTATACTTTTACATATTAAAATAGACATATCGTTTAGGTTTATATAACCCCAAGAATATTAATAAAATAAATTATCATTTACTATAACAAATATTTTGCGGAGACATAAACTAGACTGGTCGTTGGAACTGTAGTTGCCGAGGTGATCTCACCCTCTATGGTTCCGCGACTTTTTTTATTACTTTTTCCTTGCCACATTCATTTATTTTTTGTAATTTTGCAACCGATTGAAAGCAATAAAAGCAAAAGAAAAGATGATCAAAAGATTTATCCTCCTGAGCTATCTAGTAATAGCCTGCGCCTTGACTCCTGCCAAGGCACAAAACAGTTTTCCTTATCCTACACTGCCAGACACCTTGCGCAGCGTAGAACTGCGTGCTGCTTATCTCAGCGAGCATTATTGGGATAACTTTAACTTTGCAGATACACTGGAACTCAGCAATAAGGAAATGGCAGAGCAGGGCTTTGTCAATTTCATTGATATTCTTTCACGCTTTAACCAGCAGATTGCCCAGAAGGGCATCGCTGCCTTTACGGCTAAAGCTTTCATACAGAAACCATCCAAGGAAAAATTCGAGACTCTCATTGAGCATTATTATGAAAATCCGGAATCACCCATGCGCAATGACAGAATCTACAGTCTCTTCCTGGAAGATATGGCGGAATCACCATACTTTGACGAAACAGAAAAGGAAAGACTCAACTTCAAGCTGAAGCAAGCCAGAAAGAATCTGCCTGGCACTACTGCCATAGACTTCAGTTTTACACAAGAAGACGGTAAAACCTGTAAACTGAGTGAGTATAAAGAGAAGAAGATTATCCTATATTTCCATGACCCGGAATGCGAGAACTGCCACAAGGTGTCTGCATGGCTCAAGAAGCAGGAAATCCCTGCAGACATACAGGTAATAAGAATTGTTGCAGATAATCGCATCAGCGCCATTTACGGGCTCAAGGCTATGCCAACTATCTACCTGCTGGATAAAGGGAATAAGGTGATATTAAAAGACTGCACTCCAGAACAACTCATCGAAACGGTGCAGCAAAAATAAAAAGCAAACTAGACTGGTCGTTAGAAGCGACACTTATTTGTATTATAAACTAGTGTTATCATTTACTACTATATTTCTGTGTTATCAAATACTTACTATATGTAATTGCATTAATTATCTTTATTTGCGCGAGAAGAGTCATACTTCAAAGAGAACTCCTCACGTACGTGATCATTTCGCTTTACTACAATCACGTAGTCACCATCCTTAACTATTCCAACCTTGGCAACGAGTGTATAATAACCATACTGACCAGACTTTCCGTAATCACCTGTTTCGGTAATGATTAACTTATTGCCAACCAACTGAGTTGCAAACTTTACATTTGTTCCTTCGTCGAAGATTACATTCTTGTGTGTCAGCATTAACTGTCCAGCAGGAAGAATCTTGCAAACCAACTTCTCGTTGTTCTCAGCATTGCTGTTGGAAGCCTCGCTTACCGCAGAGCCCGCAGTCATTGTGTAGCTGAGCAAAGAGAAATCTGACTTATCTTTAGAAATAGTAGCCTGACTAACAGCTTCTCCTAATTCATCGTCAGATGCACTGCAACTTACAAATCCTATTGTCATCATTGTCATAGCGATGACCGTCATTAAAATCTTCTTCATAGTTATACCATTTACTAATTGTCATAATTATCATTTAAACCCGGCATCTTCCAAATCCATCCTTGCGGCAAGAAACTTCTGATGCCTTAAACAAACACCATCCGGTTTAAATCACCTTCTACAATTATACAAATGATATGTTTGGAGTATCATCACAAACTGTCCCCCCAAAAAGTCTCTTATATTTCAAGTCGTATTCTTCTGGTATTTTAATTCAGGCCTGAACCATAAGTGTATTTCAATATATCAATTATCATTTACCACAGGTTATTTCACCTTTATATATATTATCTTTCTTATCATTTACTATTGGTCGTTAAACCTTTAAGATGAGACCATTTTTCTTTTTGGACAATGCAAATATAGGAAAAAACCAAATAGATTCCAAGTTTTTTTAGTTAAAAAGTTTAAAAGAAACAATGTTGTCGCACACAATGCGCTACTATTACTTACCAATTGCACAAAAACCGTCCAATAGTCTAACAGATAGTAAGAACAAAAAAGCGGGAACCCTTTCGGATTCCCGCTCATATCTTTTGTTGTAAAATCTCGAAGATTAGTCGAGGTTAGCCAACTTGTT
>ULXM01041486.1_pt1 | contig 21610 bp, 10 predicted proteins | sample 1961271 | NCBI WGS metagenome assembly ULXM01 (sample SAMEA4835838, study PRJEB28245) | human gut metagenome | biome: gut microbiome; material: fecal sample | place: Denmark | collected 2008 | reverse complement strand
AACGAGAAGCCGACACGCTTGAGCTGGCTGGTAAATTTTACTATGTTGTTATCGGTGACCTTACGGGGATGAACGCCGGTCTTGATGGCGGTGTTCTCGGTGGGCAGACCGTAAGCGTCAAAGCCAATCGGGAACAGTACGTTGTAGCCCTGAAGCCTTCTCTTGCGGCTGACTACCTCAAGGCCAGAATAAGCCTTGATATGACCTACATGCATACCTGCGCCGGAGGGGTAGGGGAACTCTACGAGAGCGTAGAATTTCGGCTTGGTACTGCCGTTTTCAGCCTTGAATGTCTGATGCTCGTCCCAGTATTTCTGCCACTTACTTTCTATGGCAGAAAAGTCATATTTTTTCTCTTCCATTTTGCGAGTTGTCCTTTCATACGCCCGATATGGCGGTATAATTCAATTTCAACCTTTATTATAATACAAAAACGGCTGTTCTGTCAAGTAAAGCGGCAAGTAAAGCAGCAACAGTAAATAAATGTAAAATAAAGGTGAAATATGTCATTCACTGCGTGATGATTTATGATGAATCGGTTTTTACATCGGAATGGGTGTAAACCGTTATGTTATCGGGGGTGACGGCGAATCAAGGCAAGAATAACCGAATGATGATTTTTGATGAATATAGATTTTTTCGGCAGAGAGAGGGTTACATCGCAAAAGCTTAAAAATTATGGGAGGCTTTGGTGGCGGATTGCTTCGGGCGGATAATGCGGTTCGGCTTTTTATTGATGATATTAAATATATGCAAATACTGTATATAATATTTGCAATAATAAAATTGAAATCTCAACGAAACGAGGGGGAGAAGAAAATCAAAGAGGGTGGGGTTTTGTTTTGTGGAAGATCAAGGGGGCAGGGATGATGTTACGCTTACAATATAATTGATATTAATAATTGCAAAAAGCAATATATCGATTTTAGCATAATGAGTTGTGAATATCGGAGGTTGAATTGTAACTGACGGAGGGTGCGGAAAGGGAAGCGATTACTGTGTTTAAAGTGCTGTTTTCTTGACAAATGTACTTTGCTGTGTTATTATGATCATATAAATATTTGAAGTGGGAGGAAATGATAATTTATTATCATATGACGCAAATGAAAAGATGTAAGATATATTCTGCGTTGATGAGCGTGTGTATTTTGCTGACATCCTGCAGTTCAGGCGGCGGAAGTTCATACGAAACTAAGTCAGAAGCTTCTTCAAATGCGGCTGTGACATCTGTTTCTTCGGTAACTGTCACAACTGCTCCGGTTACAACTGTGCAGGTTACAACCGTGCCGGTAACAACGGCGCAGGTAACAACGGCACCCGAAACAACAAAATCCACCACAACAGTAAAACCCGAAACCGCCGCACCATCTGCTTCAGCTACGGCAACCGCCGCAACAGAAAAGCCGAAATGGAGCGAAAATAAAGCAGACGAAACGCTGTATGTAACGGTGGACTGCTATGAACGAACGGGTGCGTATATCGGTGCGCCTGCCGGCTCGATACTGAAGCGAGGCAGTAAGATAGCTGTTACAGCTATGACCGATACGGATTATTATAAATTGAAAAACGGCAGATATATCCACAAGGATTATACGAGCAAGACAAAGCCTTCAGAGACCGCTCAGCCTGCTTCAAACGTACCTGCCGCCGGCTCTTTTGAAGAAGAAGTAAACAAGGTGACGCTGAAGCCGGTCAGAACCAACACAAAAAAGCTGGACAATCTGGTTGACAAAATCCTTGCAAAAATAATCACCAAGGGTATGACCAACAGCCAGAAGCTGAAAGCGATATATGATTACATAATCGCAAACTCATCGTATGAAATGAGAATAATTGATTATGATGAAATGATGACTTTCGGAGATAATGCCTACTTATCAGACGAAGATGCAATAACCGCATATTATGCATATCTGATTCTGTCTGACGGATACGGCGTGTGCGACAATTATTCTTCCGCATTTACGGTGCTTGCGAGGGCTGTTGGATTCGACTGCTACAGCATAGGCGGAAATGTTGCATATTCCGGCGGAGGATATACCGGACATAAGTGGAACAATATCAAGGTCGGAAACACCTGGTATGAATTTGACACACAGATAGAGGACAAGTATAACGAGCTGAACGGATATACAAGCTATTTTTATTACGGAAAGGTAAGAAACAGCAACCCGACATTATACATCTATCCCGAAAATCTTGACGAGGTTATCGGCTGGTACAAGGGCTTCAGATTTGCCGATCCGATGAAATGCGTTGCCGATATAACGGTCGGTGACAAAAACCTCAAGCTCCGTTATGAGCAGAAAAAGTCAAATCTTGAAATCTGGGGAAATGCTGATTATACCGACGATTATATCAAGTATGAAAACAAGAAACTGCCACAGCTTAATGTCAAGCTGAGTATAAGCGAGGGCACAGCACCGTTTGACTATGAAGTAATCGTTAGTCACGAAAAAGACGGCACACAAACGTATCTTATGGATGAAACGAAATTTTCGGTAAAGGACAAGAGTGCGACATTCTCCCTTAAGCTGCCGGAATACGGGGAATATACCGTAGAATACAGGATGCGTGACAGCTCCTCAAGAGAGATATTCAAAATGGCATCGGTGTCTGCGTATGACAATTCTGCGCTTAAAGGCGAGCTTACGGTGAAGAAGGAAACAAGAAAAGACCGGCTCGACTACGGAAATACATATGTAAAGCTGAATTATACGGGCGGAGGAAAAGTAAATTGCTTTGACTGTATTGCCTATGGCGATGAAGAAACGGCTTATGGTGTATTCGGCAATGACGAGTGCTGGTTTAATCTGAAAAAGGGGAAGAAATATCTGATTATCGCGAGCATTACCGATTCTAAGGGCAAGGTGCATGATTTCTCGAAGGAATTTACCTATAAATAAATAATAAAGCTGACCGGCGTCTGTAGGGCGCCGGTCAGTTCAGCTTGTAGGAAAAGTCTTTTGTTTAATGTGCTTCTGTTATATCATTCGGCTTTGAGTGTGATAACAGGCTACCGATAGTTCTGTTTATGGGACAGCACTTCTCGGGTTCGCTGTTCAAATTAATACACTTGGCGATTTTCGAGGGATTATTGTCTTTTTGCAATTGTTGTGGGGGATGGAGAGGTTGGTGGGTGTAAAGCAATCCCTCCGTCTTGACGGCAGAAAAGTTTGATAAATAAAAAAAGGTGGGTGTGTCACAAACAGAAAGCAACAATATCAAGGCTTGTGCCTTGCCGTCAAGCCACCTCCCTTTGACAAGGGAGGCAAGTTTAGTGCTAGGGATAGTGCGGAAAATCTCATTGATGGTGGGGATGGTGTGGCAATCCCTCAGTCTTGCGACAGATAAGGTTGAGAGGATATTAAATATACTTGAATCGCTGAGCAAGGCAATTTATGATAAGAAGTAGCCTTGTCGCAATCCAGCTCCCTTTACTCAAGGGAGCCAAGAATGTGGTGCAGGGCGAAGGGATAGTGCTTGGCAAAATATTTCACTTGACCGGTGGCTGTAGGGTGCCGGTTTTTTTGTATTATGTGCCGCATTTATGACCGTTTGCGCCGTTATAACAACCGTTCGTGCCAAAAAGTTGAAATCGCAAAGCGAATGAGTTATGATATAATTATAAAATTATAAGGGGGAGAGGTATGCTCATCTGCGTTTACGATACCGCAAACGAGGCGGAGATACTGAAAGCGAAAATAACACAGATCGCAACGGCGGCATATCGAAGAATTGCCTACAGGGTATGTCAGAGGTATGAGAGCTTTGTGAATGAGTGTAAGACGGCTGACCTTATAATCGTGCTTGCCGACGGAGCGGACGGTATGGAGGGTGTTATTGCGGCGAAGAATGCCGACATGGATACGCCTGTAATATGGCTGTCGGACGATGAGGGATTCGGGGCGCAGTCATACAGGCTTGGCTGTACCTATTTCCACAAAAAGCCGATACCGCTTGAAAAGCTGAAGGAGGCACTGCATAAGTGCAGGTGCATGGCGTAAGCACGGGTAAATCTACAGGAGGAAAAACATGAAGAAAAAATTTGTACGGCTCATAAGTGCGGTGCTGTCTGCGGCAATGACGTTGACGGCTGTACCGCTATCGGCATTTGCCGAGGGCGAGGAGCATACGCATGACGGCGAGAGCAATGTCATCACGACACCGCTTGATTTCAGAGAAAAGACGGCGGACGAAAACGGTGTCGGCTGGAGCTGGGTATATGACACAAAGACGCTGACGCTTAACGGAGTGAACATTCAGGCGACAACAGAAGAGAATATGATGAGCGTCGTAACAGTCCCTGACGGTACGAAAATAGTGCTGAACGGTGAAAACACTATCGTACAGACCGATACCCTCGAAAGCGATACATACGTTCTCAGTGCCGTAAATAATAAAGAGGTCAATTGTGACGGCACAATGACGATCAGCGGCGACGGTGTGCTGAATGCAGAGAACCGCTCTACAGACAGTATGGCACGCTCTCTCGGCGGATCAATAATCCTGAACGGCGGTACAGTAAACGCAACAGGTACTGTAAAGACAAATTCGCTTGAAATACATAATGACGGTGTGCTGAACGCAAATGCGACAACTGCATCTTTTGAGGGTGTGGCTGTCAATGTCAGCGGCGGCATTACTGTTGACGGCAACGGCAGTCTTACTGCAGTAGGTTGTGCTAATGAATCTACGTTAAACAGTGCAATATTGCTTACCAGTAATTTCGGTGACAAAATTTCCGTCAGCGAAAACGGCAGTATTACTGTGCCTGAAGGCAATGCAGCAAGAGTCGGAATATACTACAGCGGAAACAACGGCGACGGAATGGATGCCGAAATAAGCGGCGGTAAGGTCACTGCTTATGGTGCTAAGTATGGCATTTACAAAGTAAACCTTATAATGAGCGGTACAGGCTCGGTATATACTACGGGCGGTTCATACGCTATCGGTCAAACTGTACCGGCAATAGACGAGGACGAATTTGTAGTAAAGGGTTCGACCGAGTCCAAGGCTTCAGAAAGCGCTGTAACAGGCGAGGTCAAGCTTAACGGCGGCTATTATGAGATTGACGGAGCGGACGCTAAGACGGTAGTTATAAAGCCTGATACTTCTCCCCGTATAATACTCGGAAAGCAGACAGGAATATTCAAGACGGAAGAGTATGAAATAATTGAAGGCATGGACATGACTGATACCAAGCTCAAGGGTACGGTTTACTTTGATATTACTCTGAAGAATATGAGCGATGAAGAGTTTGCAGACGCAAGAGGCTATTTCGGCGGCGATGAACCCGATTTATCAGCAAGCATAATCAAGACCGATTACGGCTGGGTGTGCATGGTCTGCGATACCGAGTTTTCGACTACATACGACACTGATAATACTCTTACAATAAAGTGCGGAGATATTGTATCCAATACCGTTCAGGTAAAGTCGAATGCAAACCGTTTCAACAAGGTTACACAGGGTGACAACACAAACAGAACGGTTTTCTATACAAACACTTCGCAGGAAGAGAAGGACAATTACAAGCTTGTAAGCACCTATACGGTTGACAGTGAAAGCATAAGCTATAACTGGTACAGTACGAACAGTGCATATAGTGCAGATGAGCTCGGTGCGGCAGTATCCGGAAGCAACGGCGAATTCAAGCTTGCGGATAATATTCCTGCCGGAAATTATGTTCTGTATTGCGATATAACCTATTCAGACGGTGACAGCACAGAAACTGTTACAGAAAAATTTACATTTACATATAAAGAATGTGCACATGAAAACGGTTATTCCGACGGTAAATGCACAAACTGCGGAGCGTTATGTGATCACAGCAATATTGATATTGACACGGGTAAGTGTAACGAGTGTGGGCGTCAGTTTGTTGCTACAATCAGCACAGACGGCAGTGCGCCGACAGGCTGTGACACGCTCGCAGACTGCCTTGACAGCATTACTGCCGATACCGGAAACTATGTTAAGATCTATCAGGATATCGGCGATACATCGGCAACTGCAACTTTAGATACTATAGATGTAAAACACAATGTTATGATCGACCTTAACGGTCACAAGCTGAACAATATCAAGCTTGGGGTCAACAAAGACGTCAAGCTTACATTAACCGGCACAGCGGGCAGTTATGTTACGCAGGTGTATGTTCGCAAAGGCGGCGGATCATTCATAATTGACAGCGAAGCAAATGTAGAATTTAATACAATTTTTGTTGAGGACAGTGCACAGCTTGCTGTAAACGATGGCGCAAAAGTAACTACAGAGCAGTTGACTGTGATAGCATCCGTGAATGATGACGGAACTACAACGACATCTGTAAAGCTTGCTACGGGAATGAAGTTAGGTGAGCTGACATATCATCGCCAAAACAATTCCGGCGCTCTGAAATTAGGCAATCTTCTTGATGTTACCCGGCAGGCACTGCAACGTGACGATAACGGCAATTATCTTGATCTTTATAAAGAATATGGAAGTATGGGTTATTCCGTTGCGCTTACTGTTGTTGAGCATACTGACGCTGACCACAAATACAGCGATGGAACAGGCAAGTGCGAGGAGTGCGGAAAGCCCTGCGAGCATGGCGGTGATATAAACACGGACACCGGCATCTGCTCAATCTGCGGTGCGGTTGTGTCTGTCGCACTCTATACAGACAAGAACGGAAGCTTAAAGTATGTAGATACCGATGAGCTTGACTCTTTACTGAATGAATACAACGGAAGCGGTACGATAAAGCTGTTTAAGGATTATTCTAAACCAAGCGCTCAGTATGACTTATACGGAGAACTTACAATTGACTTAAACGGACGCCAATTTAATATCCGGAGTATTACTCCTTGCAAAAACGGAAAGCTTACGATCAAAAACAGCGGCAATCCGGTTATGCTCGGTTGTAATGTATATCCGACAAACGACGCTTCATACGCCGGCGGTACGCTTATAATAGACGGCGATGTAGTTTTAGACACTTCGATCTATGTATATGATTCGAGTACGGTTATATTGAAAGCCGGTGCATATCAAGCCGGACTTTACGCCAGGGACAGCAAGACATTATATGATATGCTCGGCGAGGGTAAGGCTTTCTTCAAGACTGACGGAACTCTTTTCAATGCAAATGTTAAGGAAATATCAAGCAGTGAAACGCTGACAATCAAAGACCACAGCCATACCTATGTTGACGGCAAGTGCGGCTGTGGATATGTATGCCCCCACAGCGATGTTGACAGCAAAACGGGCAAGTGTAACGAGTGTGAATATCAGTATGCGGCTGTTATCGTAAAGGACGGGGCTGTAGCTTCTGTTTATGAAGAAAATGAGATGGGAGCGGCTTTTGAAGCGGCTGACAGTGACGCAAACACCGGCTGTACATTAAGAGTATACAAGAATTATACAGGCAGCTATACAACACTCAGCCGTAAGTTCACGCTGTGGATCGCTGAGAAAGCCAATGTAGGTACGTTAACTGTTTCGGGAGATATAACCGTTACGGGATCGGGAAAAAATAATAGTATTTATGGCGATTTCAATGTAGCGGACGGCGGTAAGCTGACATTTGACGAAAACTGCGGCGCTATGGGAACTGTGTCGGTAGGTGCAGGTACATTTGACTGCTATTATTCACTCGACATAACACTCAATATAAACGATGCAAGCAGTGACGTAATTCTTCACGGCGGAATTTTCAGAAAAATATGCTATAACGGCGGCGGGGACAGAGCAAACGCAGAAATACTGACTTTGTTGGCTGAGAACCGTATGTTTATGAAGTATCCCAATGCTGAGCCGATAGACGGCTCAAAAACACTGTTGAAAGACGGTCTTGCAACTGTTTTTGTAACATCACATGAAGGTCACAGTTACGACAGCACAACGGGTAAGTGTACGATTTGCGGTAAGCGGTGCGGTCATACGGATGTTGACAGCAAAACGGGTGTATGCCTTACCTGCGAATATCAGCTTACTGCGGGCATTTCGGGCGTGGGAACAGCGAAGTATTTTGATAATATAGACAACGCTTTTACTGCGGCGTTATCGGAGGTAAACAGCGGCTGTACGCTGACATTGTATAAGAACTGCGAGCTTTCGACGTCCGCAACAATCTCTAATGCAACGGTTACTGTCGATGTGAACGGATATTCACTCGGCGGAGAGGCGGATATAAGTGTAAATAACGGTGGTGTGCTGTACCTTAAGGACAGCAGGAAAAGCACCTACTACGGATGCATAGAACGCACCTTTTAGTGTAAACGGCGGTACGCTTATAAACGGTACTGCAGACGGCGGCAGTTCAGCCGCAGATGTACTCAATTTAGTCATTAACAGTGCTAAGCGTGTCGAAATATACGGCGGCATATTTGAGAATGTTTATATTGCACATGCAAGCGGTGTAGCTTTATACGGCGGAAGGTACAACACCATCTGCGGCGAGGAAAGCAACAGCACACCTGTAAACACTCTGCTTGCAAAGGGTTATGCATTTGCAACCTTAAACAGTGTCACACATCTCCCCGAAAGTATAGTTGACGGCAGTGCGAAGACAATCGGCGGAAGACTTACAAATGTCACGGTTGTAAAGCATACTCATACATACACCGAAACAAATACAAAGTGTGCGTGCGGTGCTGTGCTTTATGCAAAGGTGACATCAGCCGACGGTACTACTAACGAATATTTTGACAGCATCGATGAAGGCTTATTATATGCCGATAAGGCTGAAAACAAGGGCTGTGTTTTCACTCTTGTAACAAGCGGTGAGATCAAGAGCGAGGTTACGCTGTCAAACGGTCAGTTTACGATTGCCACTGCCACAACGAATAATAATTATGTCCTCGGTCCTTACGCAGGGAAAATAACTATTGACGGTGCGGATGTTATTGCTGAAGGCGATATGTTCATCAGGTGCAAGGTTTATGTGAAGAGCGGATCTCTTACATTACCTGAGGGCTCAAGCGCCGGATTTGATAGTATTGCTATATCAGGCGGTACCGTAACTGTCAGCGAAGGTGTCAATGCTGACAGTTATGTGGGTGCTGATAATTTATTTGTAAGCGAAGACGCAACTGATGTAAAGCTTACTATAGGCGGCGGTACTTACGGCAATGTCTATCTCGGACAGTTTAAATTAAAGGACGTAATCGCAAGCGGTGTGCGTGTGATAAGCTACGACAATCCGACAGATCCGACTGCTGAGAAAACAGCAACGGCTTTATTATACAGCGATATAGCCGAAAAAAATAATTTTGACTCCGAAAACAACACTGTAAGCTATTATCTGTTTACCAAGTGCGAGCATAAGAATAAGGACGGCAGTTATGCCTTTAATGAGGGCGGTATATGCAAATACTGTAACTCTGAGTTTGCCGCAAGCGTAAGCTATACGGTTGACGGAAGTGCAAAGACAGAGCTGTTCAGCGATATATGCGACGCTTTTGATAAGGCTAATGAGATAGGTACGGCTACTATAACGCTGTGCAGGGATATTGCAGACAGTGAAATTGCACATGAAATAAATGTTACGGGCAATTTAGCACTTGAACTTAACACCAAAACATTGGGCGCTACGGATAAAGCAAAAAAAATATATATTTGTGGCAGCACGCTTACCGTGAATGGAAACGGTAAAGTATGGAGCACAATTGAAGCTAAGCCGGACTCGAAATTAACCATTACAAACGGCGAATACAACGATGTGTATGCCCTTTCAGACAGTGAAGTGGTAATCCTGGATGGTATAATAGACTGCTTATCCGTTTATGGTACGGGTAAAGCAGAGGTCAGCGGCGGTAAATTCAAGTATTTGTTTATGTACAACGGCAAGGCAATCGAATCTGTACTGGCAGACGGTTATGCGTATAAAAATGCTGACGGCACTTGGCTTTCGATTGATGAGCGTGAAAAAGATAGCTATTTGGGCGGTTCTATAGGAGCGTTATCCGTAGAAGAAGCGCCGATAAAGAGCGCAAGTATTGCGTGGGCAGACGGAGAAACGCCTGTTGTATACCGTAACGGAGATAAATATTTACGCGTCAATGTTATGACCGGTGTGGCGAAACCTCTGGAATATTCGGATTTTGCAAACGGTAATATGATTTCAACCGGTGGTACTGTAGCGTTTAGAGGTGTTATAGATTTTAGCGGTGCGAGTGTAGGTAACGTCGGGGTACCCGACGGTGAGGTTGAATATTACTGCATATTCACTCGCAACGGATACGAATACAAGACCAATACACTTAAATTCACACTTGCGACTTGCTCGCACCCGGAGGATAGCTTTACCGAGAAAGACAGCAACGGTTGGGTAAGATGCGGTATATGCGATCTCAGAATAGAAGCTCAGGTAATAAAGGCTGACGGTGAGTTGCTGGGATATGCGAGTGTGTATCAAGCTATAAAGTTGGCACAGAAGAACGAGGGCAACACTGTAAAGCTGATTTCGGAAAGAGTACCTGCGTCCATTACCGTGACGGGCGGCAAGTTTAATGTTGACTTTAACGGTAAAGAGGCATATTATCAGTTCGCTGTCAACGGCGGTGACGTGACTTTCACTTCTTCGGCAGAACAAGCCGATGTAGAAAATCTGCAAAGCACAATCAAAGTAAACGGAGCTAACGCTAAGGTTACAATTGACGGTAAAATCAAGCTGGGAAGTGTAACAATATCAAGCGGTGCGCTTGCAGTAAACAGTGCCGAGAGTTATATTAAAGAACTGTCAATAATTGGCGGAAAGACTGTTGTAAACGGTGCAAATATTGATGCACTGAAAGCTAACGGCGGAGACACGGTCATCAATTATGTTACAGCCGATTCTTTAAGCGTGAATATCAACGGGTCCGGTAGCATCTCTATCGTAACCGGCGAGTTCGGTAGCACCACTTGCGAAAGAGACAGCGGTTATACTTTAGGTATGGCAATTGCGAGTGGAAGCGTAGTTTCGGCCGATAGTATGAATGGCATTACTGTTTACACATACGAAGCTATTCAGACCATGACCAGTACCTATAGAATTTTTGTTGATAAGTGCAACCATAAGGACAAAAACGGCAGTTATGTGCTTGACGGAAATCCCTGTCCTTACTGCAATCAGGAAATTGTTGCAACTGTAAGCTATACGGCAAACGGCGGCGAAGAGACGGATCTGTTCAGCGATATTTATGACGCTTTTGACAAGGCTAATGAGATAGGTACGGCTACTGTAACGCTGCAGAAGAACATCACGGACGATATTACAGATACGATAGCTGTTACAGGCAATGTTACGCTTGAACTTAACGGTAAAAGGCTCTCACAACCCGGTACTGATGTATGGTATTCCATAGAAGTAACGAGCGGTAAGCTGACCGTTAACGGCAGTGGCTTAATAAAACGTGTTGCCGTTCGCAACGGCAGCAATGCGGAAATCAACGGTGGTACTTTCTCTGACTTCATAATTAAAGACGGCGGTAACGCTGTAATTAAAGGCGGTCAATTCTACAGCTTACAGGTTTCAGGCGAAGGCAGAAACGTAGGACAGCTTCTTGCGGATGGCTATGCCTATTGGAGTTTTATCGATTCCGGCATCTGGTCTACTATTGCAGAGCGTGAAAAGCAGGATATAACTAATGTAGAAGTAAAGGAAGCGCCGATAAAGAGTGCAACAATTTCCGCTGAGAACGAGTCACCGATAATATACCGTAACGGTAAAAAGGCTTCAACTTTCGCGGCCGATGTGACATATTCGGGAAATGAAACACTCTATATTACCGGATGCTTAATTGACGGAACGGTAATAAGCGAAAAAACAGAATTATTAAACGGTTACTGTAGTTTATTCAGCAGTGAAGTTGATAAAGCGGTGGCAGAAGACGGAGAAATCCAATATTACTGCATATTTACCTATGACGGATATGATTATAAGTCGAATGTGGTAACGCTTACAGTAGCTACCTGTCAGCACCCCGTTGAAAGCGTAAAATGTGATGATAACGGTTGTGTATGCAGTATATGCAACAGAGCACTAACGGCTTCGGTAGAGCTGTCTGACGGCACGTTATCGTATTACGAAAACTGGAATGACGCTATCGGCGCTGCCGAGGAAAGCGAAGGCTGTACATTAAAGCTGTTAAACTACAGTTGGCTTAAATTTGGTGAAATATTTGACATAAGCAAGGGTAGATTTACCGTTGATTTAAATAAAAATGACGGCAGCGAACCATTTGCATTTGATGTCAAGGGCGGAGATATAACGTTTACGGCATCGCAAGCAGCCTCAAGTGCATTTACCGGTGTAACGGTATCGGGCGAGAATGCCAATGTTTTAATTGACAGCAAAGCCACGTTGAATTCTTTAGTTGTAAATTCCGGAAAGGTTAGTGCCGATGGCGCTAATATCGGCGCAATAACGATAAACGGCGGAGACACGGTCATCAATGATGTTAATGCCGATTATTTAAGCATGAAAGCAGACACGACCGGTGGAAGCGGATATAATGTCTCTATAGTAAGCGGTACGTTCAACATCTTCACTTGCGAAAATGAAAGCAATTATACTTTAGGCAGGGCAATTGCGAGCGGAAGCAGAGTTATAGGCTTAAATGCGATTGTCGGTTCAGGTTTCAAATATGCTGAAATTCAGAGCATGACCAAAGCCAATTATCTTAATGTTATAAAGTGCGACCATAAGGACGAAAACGACAGTTATGCGCTTGACGGAAACCTTTGTCCTTACTGCAATGAGGAAATCGCCGCAACTGTAAGCTATACTACGGCAAACGGCGGCGAGCAGACAGATCTGTTCAGCGATATTTATGACGCTTTTGACAAGGCTAACGAGGCAGGTACGGCTACAGTAACGCTGTATAAGGATATTACAAACAGCGAACTTACACAGGGCGTTACCATTACCGGCAATGTAACGCTTGCACTGAACGGTAAAAAACTGGGTGGCACTTTTGCTTTCAACGCACCTGTAGAAGTATCCGACGGCGGTATGTTTACCGTAGGCGGCGATGGCAAAATGCGGATGCCTATTAAAGCTTACGCAAACTCAAAGTTAATCATCAACGGCGGTGAATTCACATCGGTGATGGTTTACATAGACGGCGACGCAGAAATAGGCGGCGGCGTTATAGACGCTCTGACCATTATAGGTAACGCTAAAGCAAAAATCAGCGGCGGTAAATTCTACAACATCGAGATAGCAAACGGCAGTCTTGAATCTGTTCTGGCTGACGGTTATGCATATAAAAAGGACGGCGGTGCATGGCTTTCAATTGCAGAACGTGCAGAGAGCGTTTATAGCAGTGTGAATAACGACAATAAACCGGTGAATGTAGAAGAAGCGCCGATAAAGAGCGCAACGCTTAGCACAGAAATAAACAAGCTGTATCGCAACAGCAACGCAAACCCCACGCTGAAGTTCAACCTTGCTCTTGCTCACGGCTCGAACCTGAACGACTCGTATGTAAGTAAGAGATACGGTATAAACTCCTATGTAAGCGGAGATATAATTTATAGCAGCTTAAGCGCACTTGTAAAGGACGCTAAATTGTCGGCAGACGAAATAATTGATAAGGCGGGCAACAGCGTTGCTGCCAAGATATACTTCGTAGTTATTACCGATGACGGCTATGAAATAAAGTCGAACACTGTAAGCATAGACCTTGTTGACTGTGATCATTCTCAGGTGGTCGATCCTACAGCGGACAAGGAAACCGCAGGCAACATTACTGAGCCGACATATTGCGAGATATGCGAGAGCAAGTTCAATGCAAAGATAACAAAGGGCGACGATGTCAGGTATTATAACAATCTTGACGAGGCTGCGAAAGACGCTCAGAAGAGCGAAAACGAGGGCTGTACCTTATATCCGCTTTATAACAAGAACGGATACGGCGGTCAGTTAGTCATAACCGAAGGTAACTTCACGCTCAAGTACGCAGTTCGTACAGCGTTCTCACGTCCGATCATCATAAACGGCAAGGCAAAGCTGACGGTTACGGGACGTTGTGCGGTGACAGCGTTTGAGAATCAAGACGCATTCATAGTGAGGGGCGGTGATGTCACATTTGAGGGGCTTGCTACAGGCAGCAATGTGACCATAAACGGCGGAAATGTTACAATGGCCTCCAACAATATAAATTGCCTTACTATAAACGGCGGTAATGTATCCATTTCGTCAGGTGGGTTTGCCGAAATCATAACTAATGCCCCGAATAAGGTGATAGCCGATTATATCGATCCCGGCTTCTGGGTACAGGCCAGAGGAACAAAAGAGTGGATAGATATATACAGTCTTAATAAGGCAACGGCATCATCGACAAACGGACTTACGGTACGGTTGTGTCCGATGCAGATAATCAAGCCGATTGATACTGTATATTACACCAACGGCTATTATCCAGACGGTATACCGTCACTTCAAATAAGTGCAGTGCCGTGGTATTCAGGCGAGGTCGACGCAAAAGTTGCTTATCAGTGGATCGCCATTGATGAAAACGGCTACGAAACAGTGATAGAGGGCGCTACAGACAGAAAGCTGTCGCTCGAAAATCTCACAACGGGCAGGTACTACTGCCGTCTTACCTACAGCAATGCTGCAACGGCGGGAGTTTCGATGAAGTCGGACGTTGTAACGGCTACGATAACCGAATGTGAGCATTCCGGAGGAGAGGCTACCTGCACCAAAAAGGCAAAGTGTGAAATATGCGGTGCGGAGTATGGCGAACCTCTCGGTCACGACTATGTTGTAATCAAAGTAGTTGAGCCTGACTATCGCAACGAAGGCTACAGCGTATTTGAATGCACAAGATGTAAGGATTCATATATCGGAAACCGTGTTCCCGTAAAGCCTATTCCCGACGTGGAAGAAATAGCGGTTGAAAAGACGACATACAATGAAGTCGATATAAGCTGGAAGAATATAAGCGGCGTTGACGGATATTATGTCGAATGCTATGTCGGCAATCAGTGGAAGCAGATCGGCTTCAGCACGGACGGCGACAGAGTAGCGGCAAAGCTGAGCGGTCTTTCTGCAGGCCTTAAATATAAGGTAAGGATAGCGGCTTATGCAGGAAGATTCACCGGCAAGTTCAGATGTTTCTATGTTGATACCGTTCCTTCTCCCGTATGGAATATAAATACGGTGAAGGCTACCGATGAAACGGTAAGAATAAGCTGGAGCAGAAACGCCAGAGCGGACGGCTACAAGGTAGAGTGGTACATTAATAATCAGTGGTCCGTAAAGACTGTTACCGGCAACAATAATATAGCGGCGGTTATAGACGGACTTTGTGCAGGAACACGATATAAAGTAAGGGTAAGCGCATATAAGGGCGACCTTTACAGCCCGTATACATACGGCTATATCGATACGCTCCCGTCAAAAGTTACGGGTATTACGCAGACAGTCACATCTTCTTCGTTTACGCTTAAATGGGATAAGAACGAAAGTGCGGACGGTTATACCGCTCAGTACTATGCAGACGGTAAGTGGAATGAAAAGACGCTGACCGGCAATAACAAAACTACCGTTACAATAGGCTCGCTTAAGGGCTACAAAACCTACAAGGTCAGAATAAAGGCTTATAAGGGTGAGCTTGAGAGTGCATTCGACGATATTTATATCACTACCGCTCCGACAAAGGTCAGCGGTCTTAAGGTAAAGAGTGCGGTTGACTCAAAGGCGGTTGTTATATGGAATGCGGATACAAACGCTGACGGATATAACGTAGAATATTATATCGGCGGTAAGTGGGTCGAAAAGACCATAACCGATAATAAGACAGCAATGGCTGTGATTGGCGGACTTACACCTTACATCACATATAAAGTAAGGGTAAGAGCGTATAAGGACAATCTGTACGGCGATTACAGCTATACTACGGTTACTGCAGTGCTTTCACCGGTAACCAATATCAAGGTTGTATCGGCAAAAAGCAACTCGATAACCGTTAAGTGGGGTAAAAACGCCAGTGCAGACGGATATAAGGTTGAAATTTACAAAGGCGGCAAGTGGGTCAAAAAGACGTTAAAGGGCAGTACGAATGCTACTGTCACTATTGGCGGACTCAGGGCCGGAAGCGTGTATAAGGTAAGGATTGCGTCTTATAAGGGTGCAAATACAAGCACTTATACTTATGCAAATGTGAAGACAGCCAAATAAGCTGACAGTAAAAAAAGAGAACACCGGGCGACCGGTGTTCTTTTTTGTGTATCAGATGCGTTTTTACTATAAGAACAAACTGAGCCGTAAGCAAGAGTGCTTACGGCTCGATTTGCATAATTATAACGTTAATATCCGCCGGTAACGTAACCTTAGCCGAACTGAAACAGCCGGAACGGCGAATTTGGTGCGGCTCACAGCCGCCGCTTACTTGAAGTATCTGTTCAGCAGACCCTCGAAAGCCTTACCGTGTCTTGCTTCGTCCTTAGCCATCTCGTGAACTGTGTCGTGGATAGCGTCAAGATTTAACTGCTTTGCTCTCTTAGCAAGGTCAAGCTTGCCCTGTGTAGCGCCGTGCTCTGCGGCAACTCTCTTTTCAAGGTTTTCCTTAGTCGATGCGCTTACAACATCGCCTAAAAGCTCAGCGAACTTTGCAGCGTGTTCAGCCTCTTCCCAAGCTGCCTTTTCGTAGTAAAGGCCTACCTCGGGGTAACCTTCTCTGTGAGCGGCTCTTGCCATAGCGAGATACATACCTACCTCTGTGCATTCGCCCTCGAAGTTTGCCTTTAAGCCTGCGATGATCTCTTCATCCTCAACTGCCTTTGCGATGCCTACCTTGTGCTCGTCTGCAAATACAAGCTTTTCGCTTTCCTTAAGCTCTATGAACTTGCTGCCGGGAACCTTGCACTGGGGGCAGAACTCGGGAGGTGTATCTCCCTCATGAACGTAACCGCATACCGGACATACCCACTTTTTCATAGTAAATTACCTATCCTTTCATAGTGATAAAATCATTATTTTCTTATTGTTTTTAGCGAAATCAGTAACGTTTACTGATTTGTTGATTTTATTATAACCGATACTTCGGCGTTTGTCAAGAGGTTTTTGAAAATTTTTTTGTAAAAATTAGGTTAGTTAGGACTTACTTTGGTGGTTGAGGTTTTGGAAGGGTTGGTGAGGGACAGTGGTTGCGAACGATCCCTCAGTCTTGCGACAGATAGGGTTGAGCGGATATTAACGTTGATTAAATCGCAGAATGTTGCAATTTATAATAAGAAAAAGTCTTGTCGCAATCCAGCTCCCTTTGGCAAGGGAGCCAAGAATGTGATGCGAGGCAAGAGATAGTGCGGTTTTGGAAGGGTTGGTGAGGGGCGAGGAATGGTGGTTGTGATTGTGCGAGGGTTGTGGGATGGCAAGGAAAACTACCATTTTCAGCCGATTAAATACCGTTTGTGCCTTTTCGTTGCAATTGCCGAGAAAAACGATTATAATTAATATGTGAGAATATGGTTATAATTACGGCTAAGAGAAAAGGAGAGCTTATGAGAAAAACAAGCGAAAAGATATTACGGACACTGCTTGCGGTATCGGTACTTGCAACGGTTGTGCTATCGAGCGGTTGCATTGACGATGAGGAGGAGATTTCCGACAGCACGGCAAGCGACAACAGGCAGACGAGTGACGGCGGCAATGCGGAAAGCAATGAAGGCAGTGAAGGCAGTGATAATAAATATGACGGAAGTGTTACGGGCAGTCGTGCGTCAAAGCTGACGTTCAGCGGTTCGGACGGGATAAGCATTGCAAGAAAACAGCGTGAAGCCGAAAAGCCTATGGGCGAGGACGGCACACAGACGGTATTCGTTTATATGTGCGGAAGCGACCTTGAAAGCGAGAACGGGCTTGCGAGCGGCGACATTGAGGAAATGATCGCAGGGTCAAAAAGCGAGAACGTGAAGTTCGTCATTCAGACGGGCGGTGCCGGAGCGTGGGCGGATACATACGGCATCTCTGCCGAAAAGACACAGCGTTATGTTGTAACGGGCGGAGAAATAAGCCTTATCGAAGAAAAAGAATCTGTCAATATGGGCAAGGAGGATGTGCTTGTCGATTTTCTCGGCTGGGGTATAGAAAACTATGCGGCGGCTAAAATGGGGCTTATCTTCTGGAATCACGGCGGAGGAAGTATAAGCGGCGTGTGCTTCGACGAACTTAACGAGAACGATTCGCTGTCGCTTGAGGAAATAGACACTGCGCTTACATCTGTATATGACAAGATGACGGATAAGTTTGCGTTCATCGGCTTTGACGCTTGCCTTATGGCAACGGTAGAAACGGCGAATATGCTTGTTCCGCACGCAGACTATATGTTTGCGTCTGAGGAAACGGAGCCGGGCTACGGCTGGGATTATACCGAGATAGCAGGCTTTATGGAAAGTAATCCGACAGCGGATACAGCCGAACTCGGAAAGACGGTCGCTGACAGCTTTATGGCATCGTGCGAGGCTATCGGCGCAGGCGGCGAGGCTACGCTTTCGATAACGGATCTCAGCCGAATAGACGAACTTGTAAAGGCGGTGAATGATGCCGCCGAGGAAATAAACGATATTTCTTCCGACCCTGCACTGCTTGCAAATGCGGTAAGAAGCATCTATACCGTAAGAGCATACGGCAGTAACAACGATACAGAGGGATATACCAACATGGTGGATCTCGGCTCTATGATAGCGGCTACGGTATCGGGCGACAAGGCGGACAAGGTTATGTCGGCGCTTGAAAAGGCGGTAGTGTATAACATCTACGGCGAGGACAAGGACGGCTCAACAGGGCTTTCGACCTACTATCCGTTCGGCGTTTCAGGCTCTGCCGAGCTTGCCACATTCGGCAAGGTGTGCGTAAGCCCGTACTATATGACGTTTGTTGACAGAATCGCATACGGCGCACAAAACGGCAGTACGGACGGGTACAGCGGTGAAAAAACATGGCTTGCGGACGGTGCGGTGTACTGGAGCGACGGGGATTATTCCGACTATGAGAGCAACTGGGAGCATTACAACAACAAGACCGACAACATGGGCTTCTGCGGTGATAAGAGCAGTGTACAGATAGATGTCGGACCTGTGCTTGACGATGAGGGAACGTTCTACTTCAATGTTACGGACGATACTATAAACAACCTTGCAAGCGTAAACTGCTCGGTTTACCGTGTTGACGAAGAAACGGGTGAGCTTATCGAATTCGGCGTTGACCAGAGTACAAAGGTCGATTTCTCATCGGGACTGGTCGAGGATAATTTCAGCGGTCAGTGGTATATGATTGAGAATAATCTTATCCCTATGTTCATAGTGGAGAAGAACGGAAACAGCTCGGTTTACACATCTCCCGTGAAGCTCAACGGCAAGGAAACAAATCTGCGCATAGCTATGACGCAGGACGGCAATGCGTATGACATAACGGCGCTTGGAACATGGGACGGCGTAAACGAAAACGGCGAGTCGGCAAGGAGTGTTGTTCCGCTTAAAGAGGGAGATGTCATAGTGCCGATATTCAACACCTACGACAGCGAGGGTAACTTTGCAGGCAAGGCGGAGGGCGATGAATGCACCTACAGCGGCGACAATATGATAGAGTTTGTCAATCTGCCTGCAGGCGACTACAGATACAGCTTTGTTATAAACGACATTTACGGAAACGTGTGCTATACCGACTTCACGGTGTTTACGACAGACGATGACGGGAATGTGTTCTTTACGCCGGAAGAATAAGCAGGACGGCAAGCTGTATCGATCACGCATTTTTCTTTTACAAAAAAACTAAGAGGAGAACCCCTATGCCAAACCGGATCATCACAGATATTTCAGATTATATCTTTGTGTCAGGAGAACCTCAAAAGGTCGATGCGATTTTTCTGCCGGGCGGCTCACACCCCGAACAGCCCGAATATGCCGCAGAATTATACCGACAAGGTTTGACTGATTGGATAGTCCCGTCAGGAGGAGTAAGCGTTAAAGAGGAAAAATGGCACGGCGTCCGCTCAAAAGCGGAAATTTATAGTGGCGATTACCGGTCAGACTGCGAGTTTTTTACAGATGTACTCGTAAAAAACGGCGTTCCGCAGACTGCGATCATTGAAGAAAGCAAGTCGGGGCATACCCGTGATAATGCATTTCTCTCTCGTAAAGCCGTTGATGAAAAGGGCATAATGATAAAAAGCGGTATAATTGTTTGTAAAGCCTTTCATGCTCGCCGATGCTTAATGCTGTATCAAATGGCTTTCCCGAATGTTGATATGACGGTCTGCCCCGTACATTGCTATAACATCACCAAAGAAAACTGGTATACGACCGAAAAAGGAACCGATCGAGTGCTCGGTGAGCTTGCACGGTGCGGAAATCAGTTTGTCGGCGATCTCAAGACTTATCTTGATCTGATATGAAAATACTGTGCTGCCTTCAGTAAAAACAGCAAGCCGTATCAAGTTTCGGCTTTCTCGTTTGTGATAAAATGAATACAGTCGGAAAGGCGGAAGAAAGCTGTACGGAGGAAAACAGGTGAACGAGATAAACGAATGGTGTATGAATATTCAGAATATTGTTGACGACATAGACAGGTGTATAAAAAGCGGCGAGGACGAAAGGCTGACACTCGGCAGGCTGTCGCAGACGCTTGGCTACTCGGAATACTATGTTTCAAGGAAATTCAGCGAGATATCGGGAATGAAACTCAGGGATTATATGAGATACCGCAGGCTTGCTTTTGCGCTGAGGGAACTGAGAGATACCGACAAGGGCATACTTGACATAGCACTTGACTATGGCTTTACATCTCACGAGGCGTTCACAAGGGCATTCAAAGCGGCATACGGAATTACTCAGAGCGCTTACCGCTTACACCCTGTACCTGTAATTCTCCGCACAGCTATAAGACCTTTCGACTGCTATCTTTTAGGTATAGGAGGAACAGGTATGGCACAGACAAACAGTGATATTAAGGTGTATTTCGTAACGATACCGGCTCACAAATTTCTGCATATCAGGAACTACGAAAGCGTAGGGTATTACGACTTCCGGGAAAAGCAGAGTCGTATTCCCGGACAGGACTGCGAAACGATATGCGGACTGCTTGACAGCATCAAGGGCAAGCTCGACGATATGGGCGGCGATGAGGCAAACAGCGGAAGCGGTCAGGTGATGGCATTCATTAATGAGCCTGAGGGAAGAATATGCAGCTGGGGCATTCCGCTGGCTGAGGCTTACGGTGTAAGGCTTCCTGCCGACTACAGCGGAGAGATACCAAGGCAGATGCAGATCATGGACGTGCCTGAGGGCGAGTATATCGTGTTTGAGCACGGACCGTTTGACTTTCAGACCGAAAACAGTGCGGTTGAGGCAAAGATAGAACAGGCTATGAAGGACTTTGACTATGAAAAGTCGGGCTACGAACTTGACAAAACGCAGGGCAGGGTGTTTTACTTCTATCACGACTGCAGGAGATACTGGAAGTATATAAGGCCTGTGAGAAAAATCGGATAAACGGAAAACCGCCTTTTAATCGGGGCGGTTCTTCGGACCATGCAGGGCGATGCACTTGACACCGACTTGATTTTATGTTATATTATAGATACAAAAAGAGGAAAACGACAGACGGTCGCTCCCAAAATTAAGGCATGAAATAACC
>ULXM01071776.1_pt1 | contig 22000 bp, 12 predicted proteins | sample 1961271 | NCBI WGS metagenome assembly ULXM01 (sample SAMEA4835838, study PRJEB28245) | human gut metagenome | biome: gut microbiome; material: fecal sample | place: Denmark | collected 2008 | reverse complement strand
TAAAATGATTAAACCCATGTAATTTTAAATTCGTTAATAATATATTATCTCAAGCAAGATAGATATTATTTCCGAAGGCTACAGTTGAGGATGTAATGGGGAACATTACATCTATATTTATCCAATATCAGTGTATTTATAAGTATCATCACAATATGTTTCATATTTTCTGCAAAGATACTGATAAAAAGATGAATCTAATATGTTTTTGTTGAAAATTAAATTGTTTTAACATGAGCCGGTTTATATATCCATCGACAAGGACGTATTGAGAAAGTGATAGGGGTAGATATCACAGGCGAATGTTCCGCTACGCTTGACTATTTCTCCGAGTTGAAGGATGCTGAGGTCAACAATGAGGCAAATGAAGAGTTGCTAAGGATGATCCTGGAGGAGAACCATCCTTAGCCATATTAAGCGTATTTTGCTTTTATTTTACTTCAGTGAGCTTACCCGTCTGTGAGTCGATGATATAGCCATGCAGATTGACATCCTTTGGTACGAGAGGGTGGGTACGGATGGTATTGATTGTATTCCTTACTGAATCCTCAGTATCGTGGAATCCCTCCAGCCAATGGTCGAGATTGATGCCGCAAAGTCCGATGGTATCGATGACATCCTGATGGATGCCACGTTGTAATATCAATTCCTTCATCTGCTGGCCGTTCATGTGACAGGCACCGCAGTTGGAGTGGGCAATAACCATGATTTCCTCAACACCCAGTTCATAGATGGCAACCAGGAGGCTGCGCATGGCTGAGTCGAATGGACTGATTACGAGTCCACCGGCATTCTTGATGAGCTTGGCATCTCCATTCTTCAATCCTAAGGCTGCCGGCAGAAGTTCTGTCAGGCGGGTATCCATACAGGAAAGGATGGCAAGCTTCTTGTCTGGATATTTACTCGTAAGATACTTTTCGTAGCCCTTGCTGGCCACGAAGTTTTCATTATATTTGATGATTTCTTCTATAATCATAGTCGTGTAAATTGAAATGTGAAACGATATTATCCTATTTCTCTGGGGTAGGCTTGAGGTAAGCCAAAAACTTCTCTGGCTGATAGTTGAGTACCAAATCATCAGGAAACTCTGCTTTTTCTACCAGAGGCATGATGTTGCTGTAGTCGGCAATCATCGTAGAGAAATGGGCATCACTTCCAAAGATGACAGGAGTCTTATATTTCTTGGCAAGCTCCAACAGTTCCAGATTATTGGGAGCAGCCACTGTCTTGTGACGGATGGGAGCCATGGAGTGGTTGTTAATCTCAAGCAGGGTATGCGTCTCCTTTGAAACTTTCATCAATACCTCGAAATCCAGATCTGCCGTACCGTCACCGGGATGTGAGATGATCTGCACGAAGGGATTGCGCATGGCATTGATGACACCATGTGTGTTCTCTTCCTTGGTTCCTCCCTGCCAGCAAAGGCTATGAATGCCAGCGATTCGGATGTCAAGCATGCGCCAGTAATCCTCGTCGAGGTCGATATCCCCTTGGGTATTGAGGATGTTGAGTTCTGCTCCCAGCATCAGTTTGATTCCATAGAGCTGGCGTGGAACGCAATGAAGGTTTCTGAAATAGATAGGGTCACAGGTACCCGGGATATTGGGACCGTGCTCAGTGATTCCTAGTATTTCCAATCCCTTTTCTTTTGCTGCTAAGGTCATTTCCTGCAAACTGCTGTAGGCATGACCTGATGCTATTGTATGTGTATGAACGTCTAATAATGTTTTCATGGTGCAAAGGTAATGATATTTGCTAAAAATGTGAGTAAAACAACTATTAATTAATCAAAAATAGCCCCATTTCAGGTATCAGTGGGCACTATGCAGACGCATCAATATCATTGAGCGGATTGTCTGCTCGACCAGCAAATTTCTCCATGAGTAAAGACACAATATCTCCATCACCATCATACTCCTGCAAATCTTTGTATAATTGATAGATGTTGTTGTTATAGGAACATACTATCTGCTCATCTTTATTTGCAAAGTATAATCGCTGGATGGTGCGGAACAAATCCGGCTCCCGTTTTACTCCTTCAAAAACGAATAGTATCATACTTCGAATGCGTTACCTCTAAACATTTTTTCTATATTATGCCCGAATCTCAACTCTTTTTGGGTGCATTCACTCAACGCTTTGATTTTGTTGTCTTGCAAGATGAAATTGCAGTCTGGGCGCAGCAAGTCGTTAGTCATCAGGTAGGTATTATGTGATGACGTAAAAGCTTGGCATGGAAGGGCAAAGAGCGTCTTGCAAACCTCATACGAGAGTCTGAAATGATAGAATGCATCAAATTCATCAATGAAAACGAACGATGCATCTGTCATCTGTTTCAGCCAGTAATAAAGAAGCATCAGAGATTGCGTACCAGTTGATGCTATTTTATCGAATGGAATGCGACCTAAATCAAATTTGCAATACAACTCTTTATCATTTTCATCTGGTTTCTGGAACTCAAAATGTTGTCCACTTACCCTGAGTATGAACTCCTCAAAATCTAGAGTCAGTTGATTCTTTATGATATATTCATCAAGATTTGCTGGTGCGGTAGCCAATCCCATAAACTCATTTTTTTCTACACTTCGGAACCACAGCATAGAGTTGACAAATTTCTGCAGCTTAAGAAGATAATGTTCTTTTGACAATGGATAGGAGGTGAGGAGAAAATTGATGATGGATACGTTGTTGGCATTATTGGCGAGATTTGCCTTTACCGCAGAATCCATCGGAAACTCAGTACCATCCAATGTCAAGACAGAATTCTTGTTGCAGAAAATAAGTTTATCATTCACAATAAGTTCTTCTTCCTCCAGTTTGCCATCAGAGGATTTACTGTAGGAATATTGTAGGCGATCATCTCCAAATATGAACGTGTATTCGAAATCTACAGGGAAATTCAACTTTCCCGTGTAAGTAAAGTTATCATAATAGTTAACCTTCTTCCACTTCTGTGAAAGATGATTTGTAATGTCGAAGATGGCCATTGCAAAGTTCGACTTGCCAGAACCATTCGGTCCATATACGATGCCATTCTTGATGATACCATGTTTTATGGCAAATGTATTGAACGAGTAGTTGCTTGGTTTGGACAAATCCCATTCTATGCGTTTAGCAAATCCTCTATAGTTCGTTACGGCAAATTTTTCTAACATGATTCTATTTACTTTTTATTGAGAAATACTTGTGCCAAGCAAAAATCCTCTAAAACAATGAGAAGCTGCTTCTAAATTGTAGTGGCACGTTCTGCTAAGCATTTGCAAAGATAAAGAAAAAAATAATACGCCGTAATTTTTTTACGGATATTTAAGTTAATAATTATACTCGCTTTTAATTTATTCAAATTAATGGGCTTAGAAAAACTTACATTCTCCGTAAAATATTGGTGAATAGGCATAGTGGTTGGCTACCATAGTAGAAGATTCTTTTTTACAAAATCATGATTTAAATCCTCTGAAATTCACGAATTTCCGCTCGGGAAATATTTCTTGGAGAATATCAGGAATATGATGAAAATGCATAATCTCCATATAATCAGTGTGTTACAAATTTTGCTGATTCCTTCGGAAATCCAGAATTCTGTAGTCGTACAACAATAACCCCTATAGTTGTACAACTATAACTCCAGAGTTGTACAACTATAGCCTATATAGTCGTACAACTGTAGCCTTACGGTCGTACAACTATAGGTGATTCGTCTTGCAGAGAGCAAGTAATACGCTATCCAACCAAAAGATTTATGTCATCATGGTCTTCTAGATTGGAAATTCGGAAATAGCGATAATTCAGAAACAATATTTGACATCAGCATATTTCCGAAGTACAAATTCCAAATCTGAGTTAATCTGTGAAACTCATATTATCTAGCCATTTTATAGATAGCGATGATATCTGAAGCATGTAGAACCTTCAAAGCACCGATAGTAATGGAGTCATTATTTGTGCATTTTTGTGCCATTTCCTCTATTTGTGCATCTGTTACCTCTTTGCCGATGAGGGTATGGATGTCTGTTGGCATTCCGATAGAGGCGAAGAAGCGTTCCATAGCCTTAATACCTGCTTCAGCAGCTTCCAATGTAGTCATACCTTCTATACTCCCATAACGTTCTTTGCAAAGCGGGCAAAACGAGGAAGATTCTCATGACAGGTATATCGGGTCCAACTTGCCCACATGGCAGCTAGTTCTTGCTTTTGCAGGAAAAAGAATAAGATGAAAAGATTGTTTTTTAAGTCCTATTGCCAATATTTAAGGACCATTATGATAAATAGGCAGGAAGCCAGACATTGGTAATGTGCTCCATATAATGCGAAACTATTATCATAAAGGGGCAATAATACTTCTATTCACAACATCTTGACAATTCACTTGATCACACAAAAAAGAGCGATTCCTGCAGAGTTAATGCAAGAATCGCTCTTTTTTATCTTATCATTTTTTTTAATAAGCATTCTTATCTGGGAAGATGATGCTCTTGGCTGTCAGGAAGATAATCTTGATGTCGAGCCAGAACGACCAATTCTCGATATACCAGATGTCTCGGCGGATACGCTCCTCCATCTGCCATAACTCCTTGGTCTCACCTCGGAATCCTGTAACCTGTGCCCAACCGGTGATGCCTGGCTTGGAGAAATGGCGAACCATATACTTGTCAATCAAACTGCCATATACCTCAGTATGATGCAACATGTGAGGACGAGGACCCACGATACTCATATCGCCCTTCAGGACATTGAAACACTGAGGGAACTCATCGATGTTCGTCTTTCGCATGAAGTTGCCGAAAGCAAACTTCCTTGGGTCATCCTTGGTAGCCTGCGCCTTGTCTGCATCCTTATTCACATGCATGGAACGGAACTTCAGACAGTAGAATGTATCACCATTCAAACCTGTTCTTGCCTGCTTGAAGAAGATAGGTCCCGGACTCTGGGTCTTGATGATGAGAGCTATGATAGGGATGAACGGCAGAACGCAGAGACAGATAAGTCCACTCACCACGACATCGAATGCTCGCTTGGCAATACGGTTAGAAACAAGAGTCAACGGCTCCTTGTGATTGGAATATACGGTTCTGCCCATGAAATCCTGGGCATCCAGATGTAATTTATACTCACCAAAGACACGTGGGAGATAGTAGAAATGGATCACGTTCTTGTCACAGAACTGCATAATCTTCACAATCCGTTCAGAATCTTTATGAGATAGGCAACAGAATACTTCATCAATGTTGCTTGGTTCTCCATTAATGGTATCATTGATCGTAGACGACAAAATGCCATTGAGATCCTTGAGACTTCCTATTTTCTTTAAACCGTCAGGAGCCTTGGCTATTTCGGCATCAGCATAATAGCCCTTGACGATATAACCTGCAGATGGATCCTCGGTCATCGACTGATACATTTCACTGATTGCCGGATCGTTGCCAACGAAGACTACCGTACGGCTGTTATGGCCTCTGGCACGATAGTACTTCAGCATATTAAGTTCGCAGAGTCTTGAAAGAATCAGAAAGAAATAAAATGATACACCAAAGATAGCTGCAAAAGAGAACATCTGGCCTCCATGACTGAGCAGTCTTACAAAGACAAAGAACAGAAATACGGTAGATGCCGCCAGACATAATGTCCGTTTCAAAACCTGGAGGAAACCTATCTTTCTTACATGAATGATAGTTGAGTAGTTATACTCGCTTAGGAGCAAGGCAACATTGGCAACGAAAAATGTAATCTTCGTCGCTGCATCGAAATAATCAGGGATAATCTGCGTTCCATACTCAGTATAGACAAGTAACAGACAATTTAGGATGACGAAATCGGCACAAATTACCAAACGTCTCACCAGTACGTTTCCTCTGTAGTTCTTATTTATCATATATGCATTATTATTATAGTTCTTACCAGATATATTCTTTAAAAGACAAATTTGTTTTTAAACGGAGCAAAGATAATAATAAATGTCGAACGAACAAAATATTTTGGAGAAAAATGCATTTTGAAACAAAATGAACCAAAAAAATCACATTACTATAGTGTTTTTCTATACAATTTACAGGCATTGAGACAGAAAGACCGCCCTATCCTGCCAAAATTTCCTCTTCGTCATTCAGAAATGAGGGCGTTAGGGAAAATGGAGTGTTTCTGAATTTCTGAAGCTGAACTTATAGGTTTCACATCTTTGATATACAGCGCGATCAAGAAAGAATATAAAGAAATGATATACAGATAGTTAATACATGTATTTAACACGTATTTAACGCAGGTTTTTTTCAATATTCATATTCAGAGTTCAGTCTTTCAGCACTAAAGTTCAGGATTTTGACCGCAAGTATCTTACTTTCGGTTGTAAGTATCTTACTTTTGCCCCGTAAGTATCATACTTATGCCCCGTAAGTATCTTACTTTTGAAAGACAAGTATCTTGCTTAAGCTGTTAAAGAGATACACCAAGTTTGAGAAAGTATGAGAAAGTATGAGAAAGTATGAAGTGCCGATTCCAGATTTTGTATCTTTGCAGCATCATTCAGAGTGAGGGGATTGTGTAGACTGAGAATGCTTGGAGATGAGGACAGAATAAAAAAATCCTGAGCAATCAGCTGATGCCCAGGATTTAATAATTCCTTAATGCCTATTATTTCTTAGCCTTGATTACAAAGCTGAAGTTGCGGTCTTGATAGTGCATGCGATACTTATCCATTGGTTTTGAACCCCAGCTGTCGATACAGCCCAAACCGTACTGACGCTGCTGGATGTGCAACTGAACCAAGCCCTTTTCTACCAGGTCGCCACTGTGCTGGCCCCAGGCATGATTCTTCTCGATGCCTGCATCCAAATCCTCTACCAGGTAAGGAATGGCACTGCACTCCATAGGTGCATACCCCTCGAAGGTGATTCCCTTGCCGGTGGTTGGATTGAAGATAGAGAAGTAACGGATGTCGGTATGGTTACCACTCTCCTGTGGACGAACGTATGGATAATACTCATCCTTTACGTCAGCCACGTACTTTCCGATGAAAGAGGAAGAATGACGGTCGATGTAGTTCTCCTCAGGACCTCTACCGTAGTACTCCAACTTAGAGAAGGCTGTTGGCATCTGCAACTGCATACCGTAACGGAACAAGTCGGCTACCTTAGCTTCCTTATCGGTTGTCATCTTCTCAGTAACAGCTACTTCACCCTCTGAATTGATGCGGTAACGGAGTTCCAGCTGTGCCTTAACCTCAGGCATATCGAAGATTGCAGTAAGAACCACGCTGTCCTGACTCTCACTCTTATCGAATGACTTCAGAGTCATCTGAGGGTTCTTCCATACTCTCATCTCCTTCTGCAAGGATGCGCCATAGTCGTTATCGGTAGGAGCACGCCAGAACTCTGGAGTCATGCTCTCACGGAACTTCAACATTGGTTCACCATCTACATCGAGATAATCAATCATACCGGTCAGCTTACCTACAGTAACCGACATGCGCTTGGCTGTAACCTTTACATAGGAATTGGTCTCTTCTACCTCCAGGTTGCTGGCGGTCTGAACCTTAGTCTTAGCCTTACCCTTCTTGGCAGGAGCTGCTTCAGCGATAGGTGTATCAACATTGTCAAACTCATAACCGTTGATGATAAACTGCTGGCGGGCCATCACCTGTCCCTTGTCAACCAAAGGCTCTGAACCATCGCTGGCAAAGGCAAAGTTGACGGTGATTTCCTCTCTGGCATGCTCTGCTTCTGCCTTAGCAACTGCCTCCTGCAAAGCATCACTCTTCACCAACCTGGTGGTCTGAGGAGCAATGCCCTTGGTTCCAGGAATCTCTACTGTAGACAGGAGAACGCCGTTGGCATAAACTGCTGCAGTAAGCTTCTGGTCGTCAATGTTCTTGAAGAAATGCTCATTATAGACATTGAAAGTACCATTAGCTGCATCCAGATCCTTGATCCATACATTCTGGAGATAGTACTGAACCTCATAAGCATGAGGATTCAAGCGACGGTCTGGAGAAATGATACCGTTACAGTTGAAGTTGTAGTCGCTGGCAGGATAACGTCCATAGTCACCACCATAGGTAAAGATTTCCTTGCCGGTGATAGGGCTCTTGTCGCGAACACCCTGGTCTACGAAGTCCCAGATATAACCACCCTGATACTTAGGATACTTGCGGATCAGATCCCAATACTCCTTGAATCCACCCATAGAGTTACCCATGGCGTGGGCATACTCACACTGGATGTATGGCTTGGTACCATTGCTCTTGCAGTAGCTTTCGCTCTCCTCGTAACCTATGTACATAGGACAGTGGATATCAGTCTTGCTGTCATATCCGCCACGCTCATACTGCACAGGGCGGGTCTTGTCGTAAGCCTTGACCCAATCGTAAGCCTTTTCAAAGTTGACGCCATAACCAGACTCATTACCCAAGCTCCATACGATGATGGAAGGATGATTAATGAGCGGTTTGACATTACCCTCGTTGCGTTCGATATGAGGTACGATATACTCAGGGAACTTAGCGAGAGACTTCTCGTCATATCCCATACCATGAGATTCCAGGTTTGCCTCGGCTGTGATATACAATCCGTATTCATCGCAGAGGTCGTACCAGCGAGGATCATCAGGATAGTGACATGTACGGACAGCGTTGATGTTGAGCTGCTTCATAATCTTGATGTCCTGAATCATGCGCTCTACGCTAACGACATATCCACCATCAGGATCAATCTCATGACGGTCGGCACCCTTGACCAATATAGGCTGGCCATTCACCAGGAGCTGGGCATTCTTGATTTCCACATTGCGGAAACCTACCTTCTGAGGAATGACCTCAGATACGCCCTGCTTATTCTTCAAGGTGATGAATGCCCTATACAAATTAGGAGTCTCTGCAGTCCAAGGCTTTACATTCGGCACCTTGATAGTACCCTTAGCACCTGTTGCCTGAGCTATCTGCTTGCCATCCTTGTCACACAAGGTGATGGAAACATCGCTCTTGCCTCCCTGAAGAGAAATCTGATAATCCAGAACACCATCCTTGAAGTTATTCTCAAGACTGGCATTCAGGCGGACATCAGCTGCATGAAGCTTAGGACGCGCATAGAGATACACCTCACGGGCAATACCCGTGAATCGCCAATAGTCCTGATCTTCAAAATAAGAACCATCGCACCATCGCATCACCTGCATGGCAATGAGGTTCTTACCAGGCTTGAGATACTTGGAGATATTAAACTCGGCAGCCACCTTGCTGTCCTCGCTATATCCCACGTACTTGCCGTTCACCCAGAGAGTCAGGTTACTGGTGGCTGAACCTACATGGAAATAAACATCCTTGCCCTTCCAGTCTGCTGGAAGTTCGAAGGTGCGGCGATAAGAGCCGGTGTAGTTGTTGAGTTCGCTGATGTAAGGAGGATTTGGATCAAACTGAGTAGCCCATGCATAACCGATGTTCTTATAGGTACGGTCGCCATAGCCATTGAATTCGAACAATCCCGGTACAGGGAAGTCCTTCCACTGCGAATCATCATACTTGACAGCAAAGAAGTTGGCAGGACGCTTGTTGTGATCCTTCACGAAGTTGAACTTCCACATACCTTCCATGGAAAGGTAATTGGCCGACTTCTTCTTGTCAAAGTTCTGTGCCTTATCAAGGTTCTCGTAAGCAAAGAAAGAAGCACGACGAGGCTCCCTGTTTTGCTGATTGATATTCACGTTCTGCCAGCGCGACTCGCTCTGAGCCGCTACGCCGCTGCTGATAGAAAGCATGGCAAGGCAAAGTGATACATTTGCGATGGTTCTGATTTTCATGATTTATTATCCGATATTAATGGAAATACTGTGTTCCAGCTACGCCGGTAAACTTCTTCTGGTTGTCCTTGCGCATTTCGAGAGTAAGGTTGCTCCACCATGATGGCCAACCGCCTACGATATTGCACAGATAAACGAACTTAACAGGATGCAAGCCTTTGGCCAATGCAACAGAGTTGTCAGAGTTGGTACCAGCCTTCACAGCACCCTCGTTGTTGATGACGAGCTTGTTGTCAATCCAAACCTGCTCCATACGGGAAGAGAGATAGTAAACTCCATCCTCAGGAATATTGATGTAACCCTCTGCTATGGCTGCATAATTATTGGCACCACGCAAAGTAGCAGCATCATCAGGCTGACTTACCTTCATCTTGTTAAGATTCTCTACAGTACCGCAGTCCTGCCACTCAGCATCAGCCAATTCCAGTTGATTAACCTTCAGATAGTTACCCTTCATGCGGCGCAACTGCAAACCAGCCTTTGCATCGTTGAGTTTCACTGCTGGAGCATAGGTCTGCTTTTCTACATCGATGGTTCTCACCTTGCTCATCTTGCCAGAAGGCAAAACAGTAGCAATCTTGATAGTAGTATTGCCGCTCACCTTGATAGGCTCTGTATAGACGGCAGAAGATGGAGTTGGAATAGAACCGTCCAAGGTATAAACCATCTTCATAGGACGTGAAGTCTGGAATGTAACTACAGTATCCTTGGTAATCACAACCTTGTCACAAGAACCGTATGGCTGCTCTGGCAATGGGATGTGATAACGTACATGACGCTCATCCAGGCGGACGCTGTTGGCATCTACACGACGTGCGAAGTCTGTGAAGTTCTTCTTCCTGGCTGGAGACCATGCAATCTCAGCAAGAGCCAGAGAACGAGGATACATCTGATACTCCATCTTGGCATTGGTATACATATACTCTGACCAGTTGTTGCACTGAACACCGAGGATATGCTTCTCCAAGCCCAATGACTTGATGGTATCAGGAACAGGCTCATAATTATAGGTTCTTGAAAGATAAGCCGGAGCACTAGGAATAGTAACTGGCTCTATCTTATAATCACCCTGATAATGGTCGAGGTACAAACCGCCGCTACCTGGAGTCATGATGACATCATGCTTTTGGAGAGCTGCAGAAATACCACCTGATGTTCCGCGCCAAGACATGACTGTAGCATCAGGGCTCAAGCCACCTTCCAGGATTTCATCCCATCCGATGATCTTTCTGTCGTACTTAGCCAGCATCTTCTCCATGCGCTTGATGACGTAGCTCTGCAATCTTTCCTCTGCAGAGTGCTTACCGTCAGCCTGCAAGCCTTCAGCCTGAATGCGTTTCTGGCATGTAGGGCAATTCTTCCAGCTGGTCTTAGGACACTCGTCACCACCAATGTGGAAATACTTGCCAGGGAACAAAGGTACCACTTCGCGAACAACATCCTCCAGGAAGTTGAACATATCTTCCTTACCAGGACACATCACAATATCCTCAACACCCCATACCATCCTAGGAGTCCACTGCTCGCCCTTACAAGAGAGATAAGGATAAGCAGCAATGGCTGCCATCATGTGGCCAGGAAGGTCGATTTCAGGAATCACGGTGATGTAGCGCTTAGCTGCATAAGCTACAATGTCCTTGATTTCCTCCTGGGTATAGAAACCGCCATAGGTAGAGCCGTCACCCTGAAGGCGATAACCACCGATAGAGGTCAACTTAGGATATTTCTTGATTTCGATACGCCAGCCCTGATCCTCGGTCAGGTGAAAGTGCATGGTGTTCACCTTGAACATAGACATCAGGTCGAGCTGCTTCTTTACGTTCTCTACAGTGATGAAGTGACGGCATGGATCAAGATGGAATCCGCGATAACCGAAACGTGGAGCATCCTGGATGTCACAGCACTGGGCCACCCATTTGACACCATTCACCTTGGTTGCACTCTCTACCTGCGCAGGCAACAGCTGCATGAAACTCTGCATACCATAGAAAGCACCCTTGCCTGTCTTAGCCTTGATGACTACACCCTTGGAAGTAACAGTGAGACGGTAGCCCTCCTCTGCCATCTTGAGAGATGGAGAAATCTGGATAGAGATATTGCCCTTCTTGCCACCAACGGTTACATCGTAGCCGGTAGAAGCCTTCAGCTTGTCTGCCATGTACTGAGCGATATTCTTACCGTCCGCGGTCTGGTAAGAAATCACCACCTTCTGTGGCAAAACAAACTCACCCTTCTGGATCTGGGTCTTGACAGGAATAGGAATAATGTTAATATCAGCTGCTGCTGACGATGTTGGGAAAGCTCCCAACATCGCAGCGCAAGCCATCAAAGAACCTAAAAGTTGATTGATTTTTTTCATGTATATTGCATAATATTATTAGATGTAGAAATTAGAGAGGCTTATACTCTACGAATGCCTCCATAGCCTCGTAGCAAGCCAAGCCCAACTGGTCGTAGAGGGAAGCTGTAGCGCGATTGCGGTCTTCAGCTCTCTGCCAGAACAGACGCTCGTCATTACCCAAGAAAGGAGCACTCTCCATCTGAGACTGATGCTTGAGGATAGAGTTACGCTTAGCTCTCAACTCTTCTGGGCTCAAAGGAACACACATTTCGATGTTCTCAATCTCCCACTCTGCCCATGCACCACGGTACATCCAGATGCGGCAGTCCTTCAACCACTCTGCACCTGCCTTCTTCTCCTCGTCGATAGCTGCAAGAACGGCATCTGTACACTTCTTGTGAGTTCCGTGAGGGTCAGCAAGGTCACCTGCTACGTAAATCTGATGAGGTTTAACCTCCTGCAACAAAGCTCTAACTATCTCAACGTCCTTCTCTGTCATAGGCAACTTCTCAATCTTTCCACTCTCATAGAACGGCAAATCAAGGAAGTGAACGTGATCGAGAGGAATCTCATTATAGGTACAAGCTGTACGAGCCTCACCACGGCGAATCAAGCCCTTGATGGTCAGGATGTCTCTTGTATCGAAGTCGCTCTCCTTCTTCTTGGCGAAGAATGTCTTGATCTCCTTATACTTGTCAGAGATTACGCTGTCCTTGGAATCAGCGAAGAGCTGGTTGAAACCATTGATGAAGTGCATGAATCTTGTTACTTCCTCATCACCTACTGCGATATTACCTGATGTCTCGTAAGCTACATGTACGTCATGCTTCTGCTGAACCAGACGACGGATAGTACCGCCCATAGAGATAACGTCATCATCTGGGTGAGGTGAGAATACGATGACACGCTTTGGATATGGCTTAGAACGCTCTGGACGATAGGTATCGTCTGCGTTTGGCTTACCGCCTGGCCAGCCTGTAATTGTATGCTGCAAATCATTGAAAATCTTGATGTTTGCATTATAAGCAGAACCATAGAGAGCCAGGAGTTCGCTCAAACCGTTCTCGTTATAATCCTTATTGGTTAACTTCAGAATAGGCTTACCAATCTTCTGGCAGAGCCATACCAATGCAGAGCGAACCAACTTATCAGTCCACTGGCAAGAAGTTACGAGCCAAGGATGCTCGATACGAGTAAGGTGAGCTGCTGCGCTCAGGTCGAGAACTACATGAGCATCAGGATGTGTCTGAAGGAACGATGCAGGCAATGTATCAGTAATAGAGTTCTCTACTACCTTCTGCATGATTTCTGCCTTTTCCTCGCCCCAAGCTGTAAGATAAACCGTCTTGGCAGAAAGAAGGGTGGCAATACCCATGGTAAGTGAACATGGAGGAATGGTTTCCTTGGTCTGCTCGCTAGCTTCCATCTCCTCACGTGATGTGTTGCCAATCAAGATAAGGCGGGTTACTGACTGGATACCAGAACCTGGCTCATTGGCTGCGATGTTACCAGAACGGCCGATACCGATAAGAGCTACATCGAGACCTCCGAAGGTCTTGATGCGCTGCTCATAAAGACGGCAGCAATCCTGTACTGCATCCTGAGCCACGAAACCATCAAGAGAGAAAATGTTCTGCTCCTGAACGTCTACGTGACTGAGGAAACGCTCCTTCAACTGGTTGATGGTACGGAGAGAACTCTCCTGCTGGAGTGGATAATACTCATAAGCATTGAATACCACAACATTGCGGAAACTCAATGTCTTCTCCTGATAACGGCGGATGAGTTCCTCATACACAGCAGTGAGTGAAGAACCGGTTCCGAGTGCCATCACATAGAACTTGCCATCGTGCTGAGCAGCCTTGATACCTGCTGCAATGCCATCGGCAACATGACTGGCACCTTCTGCCATTGAAGCAAAGATGTCTGTACGAATCTTCTCCATTCTAGAGATTTCTGAGTATTCTACAGTCGTCTTAGGCTTGTAGAATTCAACTGGTACTTTGTTAAGTACAATTTGTGAACTTAGATTGAGCCTCATAATTTATATCTTTTAACGATTATTATTTAATATGTTTACTAGGTTTCTACTCATAAAGATAACGCATTGTTTTTAACATTCGGATTATTTAAATTCGTTTATTTATAGCAATATCGTTATTAAAATTTTTTATTTTGCAAAATTACATGATTTATCATACATTTCCATGTTTTTATAGTTAATAATTCTAAAATGAAAGCATTTTTATCTTTTCAGGCTGTAAAAACCTATATTGAGTGTAGTTTTACCCACTAATTCAGCTATTTATACCTAACTAGTATATTTGATTAACATAAATAGGAAAAACAAATAAACAGGCAATTATGCTTATATATATAAATAGGTATATAGACAGTGTAGACTATCAGAAACAGGGAAAAATAAAGAAAATTTAACTATTTAAGTTTTATTAACAAGAAAAATATTGCTTGTATTTATAAAAAGACTATCTTTGCAAATAAAATTTTTAAGTTATGGTATCTGACATAATAAAATATATTAGGAAGTTAAATAAAAAGCCTTCAGTTCAGAGTAAACTGCTCGCGCATTTCATCTCTCAAGGTGCTGCCACCATTCCAGAGATGAGCAAGGCTGTCGGAGTAAGTCTGCCGACTGCCACTAGCGCCCTCAACGAACTGATGAAGGCTGGGCTGGTTACAGAGATTGGCAAGAAAGACAATTCTACTGGACGCATCCCTATGGTATACGACCTGATTCCTACCGCTGGATATTTTGTCGGAGTGAACCCAGAAATGGACTGTCTGGCTCTAGCTGCCAGCGATTTCAGCGGAAACCTAATAACAGAAAAGACAAGGGTACCTTACGTATATGAGAATACTCCTGAGAATCTGGAAAAAGTAGGAAAAATCATCAACGATTTCATCGCCTCTCTTCCTGTTTCAAAAGAAGAAATACTTCAAGTTTGCGTAAATGTAGCAGAACGCGTGAATCCTTTCGAAGGAAGAGCCTACAACATGTACACCTTCTTGAAGGAATCACTCACAGACAAGCTCACAGAGCTGATTCAGCTGCCGGTTTGCATCGAGAACGATTCAAGAAGCATGGCTTTCGCTGAATTTGTGAAGGGACGCTGCAGAGGACTGAAAGATGTCATCTTTGTGAACGTATGCTGGGGATTAGGCATCGGAATCATCATGGGAGGTCAACTGTACTACGGTAAATCCGGATATTCGGGTGAGTTTGGTCACATGACAGCCTACAACAACAACATCATCTGCCACTGCGGCAAGATTGGATGTATTGAAACTGAAGTTTCGGGTAGAGCACTCAAGAGAAAGTTGACAGAGAAGATTCGGGAAGGCAAGACTTCCATCCTGTCTGACAAGGTGCTCAACAGAAAAGAAGACATCACGCTTCAAGATATTCTTGATGCGATAGCAAAAGAAGACGTGCTTAGCCTGGCTACCCTGCAACATATTGCAGACGAACTGGGCAAGCAATTGGCAGGAATCATCAATATCTTTAACCCAGAGATGCTGGTCATCGGAGGAGAAATGTCAGTCACTGGCGATTATCTGACGCTACCGGTCAACATGGGTATAAAAAAGTATTCGCTCAACATCATGAACGAGGATTCGCAGATTGTTACCTCAGAACTGAAAGATCTGGCTGGTATCACGGGAGCCTGTCTGATGGCAAGACACAGACTCTTGAGCGAAGAAAGATAATAAATAATCTAGCTTATTAGACAAAAGCATTAAAGATTTTACTAACTAACTTTTTATCAACTATTCATTTGACTGAAGTTGGGAGTAGCCGGTAAAACGGCTACTCCACAATTCAAAAATCAAATAGGCGGTGACAGGTTCATCTGAGCCAACTGCCAAAAGAATAAGATAAAAACAAAGTTTATACGAGAAGAAATAATAACTAACATAAAAAATTACAAACCTATGAACAAAAGAGCAAATTTGTATTTTGCAGCGCTATTGGGTGCCATGTCACCACTGAGCACTGTTACTGCATTGGCAGCTCAGAGCAATTCGGTTATTGCTAATGCTACCCAGCAGCAAAACGCATGTACAGGTACAGTAAAGGATTCTTACGGTGAACCTGTTATCGGTGCTACCATCAGAATTGATGGTAAGACTGGCGGTACGATTACTGACCTTGACGGTAACTTTAGCCTTGCAAATGTAGCTAAGGGTGCCAAAATCACAATCACTTATGTAGGTTACAAACCACAGACTCTTACTTGGAACGGTACTGCTTTGAACGTTACCATGGAAGACGATTCCAACATGCTCGAAGAAACTGTTGTTATCGGTTACGGTACTGTAAAGAAGGCAGACTTGGCAGGATCTGTTGCTGTCATGGAAGGCAAGAGCTTTAAGGATCAGCCTGTTGCACGTGTTGAGGATGCCCTCAACGGACGTATGTCTGGTGTGCAGGTAATGTCAAGTGGTGTTCCTGGTGGTGCAATGAAGATTCGTGTACGTGGTGCCAGCTCTGTTAACAAGAGCAACGACCCTCTCTACGTAGTAGATGGTATTGTTCGCGAGACAGGTCTTGAGGGTATCAGCCCTGAGGATATCCAGAGCATCCAGGTTTTGAAGGACGCTTCTTCTACCGCTATCTATGGTGCACGTGGTGCAAATGGTGTTGTAATGGTACAGACCAAGACCGGTAAGGCTGGTGCAACTCAGGTTACTTTCGACGGTAGCTTCGGCTTCTCTAATGCTTACCATATCCCTGAAGTAATGAGCACCAAGCAGTATGCTCAGGCTTTGGTAGACCATAAGGGTGTTTCTCAGAGTGCAGTTCAGGATTATCTGAATGGCACAAAGGCTGGTATCGACTGGATGGACGAATTGCTCCAGACTGGTATTACCCAGAACTATAAGGTTTCTTTGACTCAGGGTAATGACAAGACTCAGACTTACTTCTCTGCCAACGTAATGGACCAGAAGGGTGTTATCGTTGATACAAAGTCTAGACGTTACGCTATCAAGGCTAACATGCACAATAAGATTTTCGACTGGTTGGAAATGACCACCGATATCAACCTCTCTCAGACTGACAACTCTGGTGCAGGTTTCGCCCAGAACCAGTCTAACCCTATCTGGGTTGGTTTGAACTACTCTCCTACTATGGAGATGATGGATGCAAACGGTAAGTATAATAAAGACCCATACAATAACATCCAGAACAACCCTTACGGTATTCTCCATGGTAGTGAAAACGACCGTAAGCGTACCATGGTTACAGGTCACGTTGACTTGAAATTCAATCTACTCAAGGGCTTGACATTCACCACAACCAACGGTATCGACTACAACGATTACAAGTGGTATAGCTTTATGTCTACCAAGGTGAACGCAGCCGGTAACAATATGGGCAACAACGATGCTACCGTTACTGCTTTGCAGTCTACCAACAACTTGACTTACAACAACAAGTGGGGTGATCACAGCTTGACAGCTACAGGCGTATGGGAAGTTACCTCTAACGAGGTTCGCCGCATGGGTCTCTCCGGAACAGGTATTGCTCACGAGCAGTTGGGTTACTGGAACATTGCAGATGCAGCTTCCAAGACACCAACCAACGGCTATAGCAAGTGGACCATGCTCTCTGGTGTAGCTCGTGTTATGTACAACTATGCAGACCGTTATATGTTGACTGGTACATTCCGTGCGGATGGTTCTAGCCGCTTCACCAATAAGAAGTGGGGTTACTTCCCATCAGCAGCCGCAGCTTGGACCATCTCTAACGAAAAGTTCTGGGAGCCTATCAAGAATGCAGTAGAATACATGAAGATCCGTGCAAGCTACGGTATCATCGGTAACCAGGATATTACTCCTTACTCTACATTGGGTTCTTTGGGTACAACCGGTTTCACATACGGTACTAATCAGTCTTACACAGGTTACTGGGCAAATGGTCTTGCAACTCCTGACTTGTCATGGGAGAAGGTTCATCAGTTTGACCTCGGTGTTGACCTCGGTTTCTTCGGCAACCGTTTGAACATCAGCTTAGACTACTTCGACAAGAAGACCAAGGATGCCCTCCTGACCACATCAGCTCCAGGTTACCTGGGTGGCACATCTTACTGGGTAAATGCCGGTGAGGTAAGCAACAAGGGTTTTGATGCAACTATCAACGCACAGATTATCCAGACCAAGGACTGGTCATGGTCATCAACCTTGAATGCCAGCTACATCAAGAACGAGGTAACCAAGTTGACAGCTGATTTTCCTATTCTTTATGGTACAAGTCCTTCTCCTGGTACTGTTGACCCATGTACCATCATCAAGGAAGGTGAAGCTATCGGTACATTCTACGGCTTCAAGTGGGCAGGTTTGCAGAAGAACGATAAGGGTGAATGGATTGATACCTATTACACTGCTGATGGAGGAACAACAGCTACTCCTGATGCATCAAAGGATCGCTTCGTATTAGGTCGTTCAAACCCAGACTTCACATTAGGTTGGAACAATACAGTAAGTTATAAGAACTGGGACTTCAATGCCTTTTTCAATGCAGCATTCGGTGCTAAGCGTTTGAATATGGTTCGCTACGCCATGAACTCAATGGTAGGTGCATCTATGTTCGTAACCGATAAGGATTACTTCAACAACATCGGTATCACCATGCCAACAGTTGGCGCAGAGAACAAGACATACGGAAACTCAGACAAGTGGCTGGAGAATGCTAACTATCTGCGTTGTGAGAATATCAGTATCGCTTATACATTCCCACGCAGCGTGACAAAGATTGCAGACATCCGTCTCTCTCTCTCAGCTCAGAACCTCTTCACCATTACCGGCTATAAGGGTATCGACCCAGCTGGTGCATCATTCAGTGATAATGGTGTTGACCGTGATAACGGTTTGGATATGGGTGCTTACCCTAATCCTCGTACCATCACAATGGGCGTACGTGTAAACTTCTAACTTCAATCATCTAAAAACTGAAATAATTATGAGAACTAGAAAATTATTATATATGGGTTGTCTCATGGCAGCATCCTTGCTTACCTTCTCTTCTTGTGGAGACTTCCTAGATGAGGAACCTAAGGGACAGTTGACCCCAGATAACTTCTTCAATAGCGAAGATGACCTGACAGCAAGTGTTAACGCACTGTATGACCGAGTAAACCAGACACAGAGCTGGACCAACCCTATGTACCCACAGTGGCAGGGTGATGATATCACTGCTAACCCTGGTTCTAACAAGCAGGCATGTGCTGCCCTCGATGCTTTTGCATCTGACGGTGCCAACAAGGGTGTAACTGACGCATGGAACCAGCACTATTCTGTAATCAAGGCAGCTAACCTGATTACTGAGAGTGCAAGCAAGGCTCCTGTTGCTCAGGATAAGATTGATGTAGCTTTGGGTAATGCACATTTCTGGCGTGCATACGCTTACTACTATCTGGTACGTGTATTCGGTCCTGTGCCATTGATTACAGGTACTGACGTTTCACAGTTGGACGTTGCTCCATCAAGTGTAGAAAAGGTATACGAACTGATTGTTTCTGACTTGAAGGCTGCTGTTAACGAGCTTCCAACCAAGTATGAGAAGGAACCTAGCCGTTTGTTCGGAGTTGATATCTGGTCAACCAAGCAGGCTGCACAGGCTACATTGTCAGCAGTTTATATGTCTATGGCTGGTTATCCACTCAATATGGGTACAGAGTACTACAAGCTCGCAGCAGAGCAGGCTAAGTCTGTTATCGATGGTAATGGTTCTTATGGTTTCATCCTGAACCCAGAATGGAAAGATGTTTACTCTATGGGTAACAACTACAACATGGAGACTGTGCTCGGAATCAACAACGATGCCAAAGGCTGGTGGGATCATGACTCTCAGCTTTCTTCCTGCTGCCGCTTCGAAGGTCTCGGTGATGGTGGCTGGGGTGATGCCTGGGGTGAAATCGCATTCTGGAAGAGATTCCCAGAGGGTGCTCGTAAGGATGCTATCTACGCTCCTAAGGTTACATTCCAAGATGGAAATACCATTACTAAAGCCGTAGATTGGTGGGCACTGAAAGAAGATGGAAAGACTCCAGAGGTTGAAGCTTATCACCCTATGTTCTGTATCTTCACCGTTAACTCTGACGAGAATGGTAATATGCTCCGCCAGGCATACGATTATAAGGCTCCTAACTGGGGTGGTATGGTTAACGACCGTCGTCACAACCTCATTCGCTACTCTGAGATTCTTCTCTGGTATGCTGAGAGCGCAGCTCGCTCAGGTGGTGATTTGAACAAGGCTAAGGATTGCCTCCGTCAGGTTCGCAGCCGTGCCGTAACAGACGTAGAGAATGTTACTTTGACAAACGGTACTACCGTGAAGATTGCTGACATGAATGCAGAGCAGTTGGCTGAAGCTTGCTACATCGAACACGGATGGGAAGTTGCTGGTAACTGGGTATCAATGGTTACACGCCGTTCTGACGAGCTTCGTATGAACGAACTCAAGAAGAACTTCGACTACCGTGTAGCTAACGCTCCTCTCGTAGTAGCAGTAGAGAATGGCAAGGAGTTCAAAGCTCAGGAGCAAGTTACAGTTTCTGGTGCTTGGTCTGAGGATAGAATTTACTGTCCATATCCAACAACAGATGTTGAGAAGAACCCTAACTTGAAGAGATAACTTCATAGGTAATCATATATTAAGTAACATGATGCTAGTTTTTATAAAATAGAGTTCATGTAAAACATTTAGAGGGTGTGCCGAGACGGCACTCCCTCTTTTTGCAATTTCTTAATCTATATAATTTTCCATATCAGCATCAAAAAACTCAAATAGAATCAACACTAATTTTTAATTATACAATTGAAAAGTTATGGTTAACAACAATCGTAAGCAAAACAACCGCTCATTACTCGCATTGGCAGCGCTGCAAGTAATGCCGTTGTCGATCTTTGCACAGAATGCAGGAGATCGTCCTAACATCTTGTATATTATGTGTGACGACCATGCCATGCAAGCCATCAGCGCATACGGTAGCCCTATCTCCAAATTGGCACCAACACCAAATATCGACCGCCTAGCTGAAAGAGGAATGAAATTCAACGAGGCTTTCGTGGAGAACTCGCTTTCTACACCAAGCCGTGCATGTCTTATGACCGGTCTTTACAGTCACCAGAACGGACAGCGACAGCTGGCCGAGGGTATCGACTCTACCAAGACCTTCTTCTCAGAACTGCTGCAGGGGGCAGGCTATTCTACTGCCGTTGTGGGCAAGTGGCACATGTCCTGCAGTCCGAAGGGATTCGACTACTATCATGTTCTAGATGACCAGGGTCAGTACTACAACCCTACCTTCGCTTCTACCGGACAGTATGGTAACTTCAAGCAGGAGATGGGATATGCTACCGATTTGATCACCGACCATGCTATCGAGTACTTGAACAACCGCGACAAGAACAAGCCATTCTGTCTTCTGGTTCACCATAAGGCACCACACCGCCTCTGGATGCCTAACACCAAGTATGTAAGCAAGTATGCCAACGTCAACTTCCCGTTGCCAGAGACTTTCTGGGATGATTATGAAACCCGTGGTTCTGCTGCTTCTACCCAGAAGATGTCTATCGACAAGTACATGGAGATGGTACGCGATCTGAAGGTCCCAGAAATGTACGATCCTTCTACTCCAGAAGGAAGAGATTCCTATGCCGGACTGATGGGCGAGATGAACCGCATGACTCCACAGCAGCGAGCCATCATCGATGCCTACTACATGCCAAGAAACCGTGAGTTCCTGAGCAAAAACCTGACTGGCAAGGAGTTGATCGAGTGGAAATACCAAAACTACATCCGCGACTACATGGCTGTGATTGCCTCAGTAGATGAGAGCGTGGGCAGACTGC
>ULXM01015588.1_pt1 | contig 22685 bp, 22 predicted proteins | sample 1961271 | NCBI WGS metagenome assembly ULXM01 (sample SAMEA4835838, study PRJEB28245) | human gut metagenome | biome: gut microbiome; material: fecal sample | place: Denmark | collected 2008 | reverse complement strand
TGTTTTCTTTTTTTCATGTGTCTACTCTATGGGGATTATATCAATTACTAAGGTCTTCGGTCTTTTTTGACGATAATTTTGACGGCTTATACAAATATGCTCAGTTTATTCATATTAGAGCATTTTAGCTCAAACGAAGAATGAACATAGCGATTGAGGGTGATGTTTACATTGGCGTGTCCGAGCACCTCGCTCAAACTCTTTATTTCAAATCCTACTTCAACACAACGAGTAGCGAAAGTATGTCTCAAAGCATGGAAATTAGCATCAGCAATTCCACAATCTCTAATATAAGATTTGAAACGATTTTGCATTGTACGAGGCTCGATATATCGGTCGTTTCCGGTCAGAATATAGGATTTAGGGGTCCCAACAAATCTCCGAGCCACATCTATAACAAACGCCGGTAAAGGTATCTCACGCACAGAACATTGGCTTTTAGGTTCGGTTATAACAATTTTCGTTTTAGAAAAAGCCCCATTTTCTGTATCCTGTATGCGTTGCATCGTCTTTCTGATTTTTAGGGTGGTTTGAGCAAGATTAACGTCTTCCCATTGTAATGCACACAGTTCTCCGATACGGATGCCAGTATATAGCGACAAGAACACTCCAAATTTATACAAATCCATATCCTCAATAAGAACGCTGATTAACGCATCCTGCTCCGCCTGCGTTAAGACACGCATTTCCTTTTCTTTTTTCTTAATGGTGAGTTTACTAAGATTACAGTTAACTGCAAAACCTTTATACCGTGCATATTCCATTGTGTTCTTTATAATGGTTAAAATATCGGTAACAGTTTTTGGTGCCAACCCTCCGGCGTTATCCAAACGCCCAACCGTAAGTTGATATTCGATGAAGTTCTCCACGATTTCTGTCGATAAAGTAGAGAGCTGATGTTTTCCTAACTGTGGTCGAACGTGAGTGTTTATCAAATGCGTATATCGAGCGTGAGTAGATTCCTTTGTGTTTAGTTGAGATGAATGAAGCCATAAATCCAGAAGTTCATCGTATGTTAATGAACTGCAAGGTGCTACAATTTCTTTTTTCGGTCTGCTACGGTCATTGTTTAATTTATGTTTGACTTCACCATAGGTTTTTCCGTAAACATAAGCATACTCGGCTTTGTTTTGTGCGTCATAAAAACAGATGTATCTTCCTTCCCATCTGCCGTCCTTTCTCTTGTAAATATTTTCGCCTTTTCTTGGCATGGTTAGTACCTCCTCTCTGTATGATGTTGACGGAGATTTTGACGGCGAATAAGAATCGAAACAGTACAAACAAAGGCATTTTCGTGTAAAATCCGCTATCACAAAGTCGAACGTGTAAATATTTTTCGACTTTTTTCTCGAATATCTTGACAAATTCGGCAACATCGTGTATAATTTTACATGAAACTCTTCGCAAAGTGCCATACTTCAAGTTATATACTTTACGAAAGTTTATTTTGGTAATTCTACAGAGAGGAGCTATTAGATGGAAATTGAATCAAAATGGTTGCTGACTGATGAAGAAAAAGACAGCTTTATCGCTACGATAAACCCCAATCTAACCGTGTTGAGAACAAAAGCTGAAATATCACAGGAAGAACTCGCCAATTTGATTGGTGTATCCCGGCAAACATATAGTGCTATCGAAAGAAAAGTAAGAAGAATGGCGTGGAGCACATATCTATCGTTGGTTCTTTTCTATGACCATAATCAAAAAACTCATAAAATGATTCGGCAATTATCAATCTTTCCACAGGAACTAATTATTCGATTTAATGATGGTGTAGATTACTCGGATTATGAGATAAGTTCCTTTTTAGGAAACAAATCAGAAGAAATAATCGAGCATCTTGATGAACAGGCCAAAGGTGCTATTCGTGCAATGGTTATGATGGAATATGCAAGATGTACAGCAAGCGGGACAATGAGATAAAATCCCAATCCATAAAAACACAAGGCAAGGAGGACTGAGGATGGCACATAAATGTAGAATTTGCGGAGTAAATGAAGTGGATAACCAAGGAGATATTTGCGAGTTGTGTGCAATCGGGCAAGACCCTTATGCACAAAACCAAACATCTTCTCACGGTCCTAAAACTTCTCAACCTAATATAACCAATAACCAAAGTAATAATAGTTCGTACTCTCCCAAAAGAGGTGCAAACAGAAAAGTGCTTTTGAATGGTGGAACATCGCTCGCTAACCAAGACCCATACGGTAATGATATGACGGCTTCTGACCCTCAACCATCCGTTCAAGTTTACTCAGCGGGACAAGTACCGCAGACTTCTCAGCAAAGCACTACCGTTGTTAATACCTCGCCTGCCACTAAGGCATCGGGTAATCAGCCAATCACCACAGGTATTACTAAAAATATATCCGTGGACAATCAAAAAAAGTCCATATTATCGAAGTGGTTTAGAGCGTTGTTTACTGGAATACCTTTCACTTTGGATGATGACGTAACCATGTTCCAAGTGTTCCCGGATTTTTCGGGCACATCTCTTAACGCTCTTGGAAACGCTTGCGACCAAGTTATTGTTTACGGAAAACTAAACAACGGTGCTGTAAGTGAGAATAACGATGTCGAAGTTTATGGTCGCAGAGATGCGAACAACAATATTATTGCCAAAACCATAAAAAATAAAGCAAGCGGAACCACAATTACGCCTGCGAGAAGCATTAGTCAAGGTGTTGTATGGTTTATTACTGCAATCGTTGTCGCATTGTTAGCAATGATGATTTTAGGGCTTGGTGTGGAAGGTATCATTTGGACAGTCATAATTATTTTGTGTCTGACCAATCTTCCTAAAGCATTAAAAATCATTGGTGTTATTATTGGAGCTTTATTCTCGTTTATTAAAAGGCTTTTTTAACAAGGAGGGGTGCAAATGGCAAATTACAATGGATACACATCTGCCGAAAAAAACCATGCTCTTTGTAGAAAAGACCTTGATTTTATTCCGAACGGCAACTTCATCTCTAACGGATATGAAGAAAGCCAGAATATGCAGTTTTTCAAAGTGAATGGGCTTACTCGCTTTTGGGAAACAGAACAGGACTTCTCTGTAAACACATTGGTCGGAGATATTCTTAACAGTAGCGTTCGCCATGGTGTGCCCTTTGCGTATGTACTTATCGGCAACGAAAATGGAATTGACATATATGTTGGAACAATGAAGCTGCTACGAGATGGCTTGCGTTCCTCTTATGAATCCGTGTTCCCCGGCATCGACATAGAGTATGTTTCGGATAATCCATTACGAACAAGCCCCAGAGAATATGGCGGAATGTTTGCTGGTATCCCAACAGATAAACGTGGAGCTGAAAAAAAGAGTTTCCAGATTGAGAACATCTGCAGAGGAATGCAAGGAAAGAACTTTACTTATGTAATTCTTGCTTCCGGAATCAGTAATATTGCAGTTACGCTTGGACACGAGAGAATACTTGAAGAAATGGAAAGCGTGTTTACGCTAATAAATCAAACGGTTTCCGGCGGAGCACAGGGAAATCTTTCGGCACAAAGGCAGGATTTTCACAGTAAAAACTATTTTGAAAATCTTGAAGTCCTTGAACAGATGCTCAAAGTCGGCACAGCACGAGGAATGTGGCGAGTTAATGGTTATTTCGCATCAGATAATGCGATGGATGCCAAACGACTTGGAAACATCATAAAAGCAAGCTATTCGGGCGAGGACTCAAAACCGGAGCCGTTCCGTGTAATTGATTACAATTCAATCAAGGATGTAATTTCAAACACATATATGATGGCAGATTTGATTGAAAACCCCGAACTTCATCCGTTGGGAAGATGGCAACGCTCCGGCTTTAACCAACCAATTACCCTATTTATTTATAAATATCAGACGGTGTTGAATAGCGACCAGTTGGCAACAATGTGTCAGCTTCCAACGAAAGAGTTTCCTGGATACTACATAGACCAATACGTTGAGTTTGATGTCTCTAACAGAACAAAAAAGTTGCTGAAAAAACCCATCCCGATTGGAGATATTTGTGTTGCAGGTCGAAAGGATAATTCGACCGCAAACAATCTCTATTCGATGGAGAAAGACGATTTCACAAGACACGCTTTGATTATCGGTATAACCGGTGGTGGTAAAACAAACACTTCAAAATCAATTTTGAATACATTGTGGAACGCTAATGACCGAAATGAAAAAGTGCCGTTTATGGTCATTGAGTCAGCGAAGCGAGAATATTGGGAGTTGAGGAACCTAAAAGGATTTGAAGACCTGCTCGTATTCACATTAGGTGCGGAAGCTGCTCAATCTTCGGTTAGGTATAGAATCAATCCGTTTGAAACTAATCCAAAGATTTCGCTTCAAACACATATTGATTACTTGCTTTCGACTTTCAAGGCAGCATTTGACCTATATCCTCCTATGCCCTACATTCTCGAAAAGGCTGTTTATGAAATATACAGCGACCGAGGTTGGGATATAGTTGAGAACATCAATCATTTTGGTCTCACCGAGTATCCTACCCTATCAGACCTCTACAACAAAATTGATGTGATTGTAGATAACATGGGGTATCACCAAGAGGTTCAATCGAATGTGAAAGCAGCTCTACAAGCAAGAGTATACTCTTTGATGATTGGTGGCAAGGGTGCGATGCTTAACACACCTAAGTCTGTTCCTATAGAAGAATTGCTTTCACGTCCGGTGGTTATGGAACTGGAGGACTTGGGAGACGACGAAACAAAAGCCTTTGTTATTGGTATTCTGCTTGTCCAACTCTATGAGTACCGAAAATCTCAAATGACAAAAGGCAGTAAACAACTATCGCATATCCTTATGGTAGAAGAAGCACACCGCTTACTGAAAAATGTTTCAGAATCCGGTGAGGGCGGAAACACAAGAGCTAAATCTGTAGAGTTCTTCTGCAATCTGCTTGCTGAAATCCGAACTTTTGGACAAGGTATTTTGATTGCAGACCAAATACCTACGAAACTGGCTCCAGATACGATAAAAAACACCAACTTGAAAATCGTGCATCGTACTGTTGCCCTTGAAGACAGAGAAACCATAGGCAGAGCTATGAACATGAGTCCGGAACAGATTGAATATTTAAGTTCGTTAAGACGTGGTTATGCAGCGGTTTATGCCGAAGGCGATAACAGACCCAAATGTGTAAAACTTCCTCTTGTCAAATCGTACTACGAAAAAAGTCGTGGTGAGGTTATAACCGAGGTAAGAAAAAAGGTTTATGACATCGCAAGTGGATACGACGAGATAATAAACCACCATCCAGGTTGCTCATATTGCGAGCACCGCTGTAAGTGTTACAAAAAGATTTCTGAATACATCAATTCCAATGTTGCAACCAACAAGGTTTTAGAGAAATGGGCAGTAAAGAAATTCGCTCCAAAATCGTTCGATACTTTCCTAAACTCTGAATTGATGAAGAAAGCAAATATACAAAGTGATTTTGAGCGACTTTGTGTATTAGGTTATATCTTAGCTCAAAAAGAAGATCTAAATGATGGTCAACGACAGAAATACCTGTCTGACTATCTTAGATATAAAAAATCAATCTAAAAAACGGAGGTAGAGAGATTATGGCAGATTATGCAATTAGTTCAGCTAACCTAAGTGCTATTGAAAACGGTTTGAGATCCATCAATAACAACCTTGGTACGTTGAACAACAATCTCGAAGTAATCGACCACAATGTTGACACTGTAATCAGCAACGTTAAGGTCGTTTACGATAAAATCGGTGCTTTGACACGTGATTTCCACGACTTTGTGCAGTTACAGGTCAGAGCGAATGCTCTGTCTAAAGCACAGCAGAGAGTCATTCAAATTAGGCAGGAGATGGAGAAGCGGTTCGGTCACTATGACATTGTTAGAAGAACTACCACCGGCATTCTCCAGGCAGACGACATTGGTATTGTCAAGAAGGACACTATCAGTAATGCTACGGAAGAATTGATGATTTCCACTCCTGGTTACTGGCTTGCCCCTTGTTTGGTAGCACTCGCAGCTTGGATTAACGACCAACCCGAACTGGCTGAACGTGCTCTAAAAGAAGGTATCAAAAGAAACGACGAAAAGACATCCCTGTTCTTCGCTCTGATTTGCCGTCGTGCAGACCGCAAGAGTGCGGCTCTTAAATGGACTCAGCGTTATCTGGCAAACCAGGATGAAGAAAACCTTGACAGAAAAACTGTCATTATTCTTGATGCTTTCGCAAGCGGTCTGTTGGGTGCTGACTCCGGAGGTGTCGTTTCTAAGCAAATGGGTGAATGGCTCGAACATCTTGCAGACAAGCCTGGTTTTGTTGAACAGCAGACAAAGCAGTGGTCTGATGCCATCAATCTCAAGAGAAAGCCTCTCGTTTCTGATGGATATACATATCTTCGCAAGTACAGTAGAACTTGGCCTGTTCTGCAAGACATTATGGAAGGTGCGATGCTTCACGCCGAAATTCTCGACTACTTCACCGCCATCTTCGAGCAGGAGGCTTCTACCGATTCTCTGAAAGCTCAGCTTGACGAGATTTTGAACAGTCTTGTTACCGAGTTTGATGATGAGGAAATTCCTCTCAGAAAAGAAGAAAAATTTAATCAGTTCATTATTGATTTTGAAGGCGACGAAGACCGTGCTCGTCAGAATATGGCTGTCGAACAGACTGCCTTTGAAGAACACAAGGATTTCACTCAGTTGCTTACCGATGCAGCCATGAAGCCCGAAAGCTCTCATGCAAGCGTTTCTACCCAGAAGTTTGCTATTGCACTCTCCAAAGAGTGGGTAAGCAACGCATACAATGACGTTGTTGCTCAGAATCGTATGAAGATTCCGAATGAAATCGAAATCAATGTTGATACCTTTAACGACAAGACTACCGATGGTCAGAACGAAACCGAGCTTATCGGCAAGTTCAATGCGTTGGTTGATAGAGAGAAAGCAAATGCTCTTGCAACGGTTGTTCTCTCCGGTTTTGAAAAGTTCTGTCTTTGGGGCGGTGCTGCGATTGGTGTTATCGGCTTGATTATGATGATTGCTGGCAGCGGTTTCCTCGGTTTGATTGCGATTATCGCAGGCATTGGTATGGTCATTAACCACTTCTCCAAGAAGAAGAAGGTCGAACAGAACCGTAAGAACATCGAAGCTAAGTTTGAAGAAAAACGCAAACAAGGTTCTCAGATTATCAGAGCTACCCTTGCCGAAGTCGTTGACTTTAGAGCTGAGTTCGCTGAGAAAGACGGCGAGAGCCAGAAGGTCGTTGACTTCCTTGAGCAGATTGCTCCCGAACAGTATGTAAAGAAACTCTCGGATTCAAGCCGTAGAATTAAGGTTCAGTAAAGGAGGATAAGAAAATGGATGCTAAAAGTAGAGCTAATTTTATAAACTCTGTTGCTTCCGGAACCAATGTTCCTTGCCCGAAATGCGGAACCAACAACAAGCCCGATAGTAAGTTCTGTATTTCTTGCGGTGCGGAAATTACTGTTCCCCAGGAAGCACAAAACAACGCTCCCGCCTTTGCACCTGCCCAGGAAACTCCTGTTAAGGCAGTTAAATATGTGGAGCCTAATAACGCATTCGCACAGGGATTGCCTAATTGGAGCATTGAACCTCCGCAGGTTATGGTAAGGAGGCACTAATTCGATGTTGGCAACGGCTATTGCACCTCCGAAGACATATTCAGATTGGGTTGCTGTTTTGGATATGCTGAAAGCCAAGTCTGATGACGAGGCTGTCTTATCTGCAATGCAGAGAGGAACTATCGAATGGCAATCTAGTGTTGCCGAACGGTTTGCAAAAAAGTTGATTGATGTAATCAACTATCGAATGAATGCTGCTTCTGACAAATTTCAGAAAGAAATGAGTCGTTCTAATGGGCAAGAGAGAGCCATTGTACAGGCTCTCCTTGCCCTCCGCAAGGAGCTGTGTTTTTTATCCAAAGCAATCAATCTTCCTGCAATCCCAGAGAAAGACCGACAGCATTATTATCAGTTGGTAATTAGTCAAGCAAACAGTGTGCAGAGTTCTCTCGAAGATTCTGCGAAAAAAGACCGTAGTGGCAAACTCGCAAGCATCGTGAGGAATAATAAAGTAAATGCATTTTGAAAGGAGAGCTGATATATGAGTGATGTTGCAAAGAGCAAAGAACTCTTGAAAAGATACTCTATCGCTCGTATCCCTTTCATAGCTATTAACACAATTGAGAGGGCAAGAACTTTGGACATATTGAAAGAAATCTCCGAGGAACTGACTCTTCCTTTCTATGTGCATACGCTATCAAAGGGTATTTATGATTTGACCACGGAAAAGTCAATCAATGATGATAAATCCGTGTATGGAGCCATCGACTTTATGAGCGAGCAAATGAAGCGTAAGCAGTATATGACGCTTATCTTGACCGAGGTTCCCGATATTAGCGGCGACAATGGCGATTCCCGACAGATTTTGGATTTGGTTACGTTGGCGAACGAATCCGGTGGCGTTGTAATCGTTTTAACCAATAATGCCGTATGGAATCAGCTTCAAAGATTGGGAATGGTAATAAAAATTGACCTTCCTAATGAAGATGAAATGTATTCCATCATTAAAGAGTACATAGATGATTACCGTTCTGAAATCCCTATCGAATGGGATAACACCGATATTCGTGAAGCTGCATCCACCTTGGCGGGTGTAACACGCATTGAAGCTGAAAATGTAATTGCGGCTTTGATAGCGAATAAGAGCATCAAGAAGTCCGATATGGACGAAATCAGATATGCAAAGGACAGATTGTTCTCTGACATATCCGGTTTGGAAAAAATAGATGTTGATGAAAGCGTTAAGGATGTCGGAGGATTAGCCGGACTCAGAAAATGGCTGAATGAGAAAAAAGAACTTCTCACCCCCGAAAAACGTGATGAATTAAGGGCTAAAGGTTTACAGCCCCCAAGAGGTATTTTGTTAGTTGGTGTTCCTGGTTGCGGTAAGTCTCTTTCCGCAAAATCTATTTCTGCCAACTGGAAACTGCCTTTGTATCGTTTGGACTTTGCCACCGTTCAAGGTAGTTATGTTGGACAGTCCGAACAGCAACTAAAAGATGCTTTAACAACAGCAGAAAATGTATCACCTTGTATCCTTTGGATTGACGAGATTGAAAAAGGCTTGTCCGGTGCAGGCGGTTCTAATGATGGCGGCGTATCTACCCGTATGGTTGGACAGTTCTTGTTCTGGCTACAGGAGTGTAAAAAGCAGGTGTTTGTTGTAGCAACAGCAAACGATGTTTCAATGCTTCCGTCCGAGCTTTTGCGTAGAGGTAGATTTGACGAATTGTTCTTCGTTGACTTGCCTACCTCCGATGAACGTCGTGATATTCTCTCGCTGTATATGCGTAAATATTTGAAACTCGATTTTATCGGTCCTTTTGCAGATAAAATCGTAGAACTTACCGACGGATTTACCGGTGCTGACTTGGAATCTACCGTAAGAGACTTGGCATATCGCTCTATTGCTAACAGTAATTTCGTGCTTAATGAGGAAAATATGATTACGGCATTTAACAATGTTGTTCCCCTTTCCCAGACAAGCCCCGAAAAGATTGAAGCAATCCGAGATTGGGGTAAAGAGCGAGCTGTTCCTGCTTCCGGCAATCCAATCGGCGGAGAAGAACTTTCTCAAAAAAAAACCGGACCCAAGACACGCAAAGTGTTGGTGTGATAATTCTACGCAGACATGGATGTGGCTTGATTTTGCAAACCATGCCGTGTCTGCGTTAATTTTTATGGAGGAAAAACTATGAGCTTCAATTTGGAAAGCGGTAAAAGTAAAGAAATCAACGAAACTCCAGAGGTAAAAGTTGATAGTGAACAGTTGTCTGAAACTGAAGAAACTGCTGAAAACTTTGATGATTGCTCTCTGAATGAAGTTCAAGATAGCAAAGGAAATGAAGTAAACGCAGAATCCTTGGAAGATGCCGAGGAGGATTACGATGACTGCGAAGCCAAGATGGAAGAAATGGAAGAAAAGAATCCCAAATTGGCTGAAGACGATGACGACTTTAACGATTGTGGCAAAGAAACTGATGGTCAATATGTCGCAGAGGTTACATATACAACAGATGGTGAAATAAGCCAAGAAGAAGCAAGTGCTGAATTGCAAGAGGCATACAATGAATGCGATGACCCCGAAGATATGCAACAGCTCAAAGAAAATGCAAATGAGAATGAGCACATTGAAGTGCATAATGCAGAGGTCGTAGAACGCCCCGAAAATAGTGAAATGGGCGAAGAAGTTACTGAAGAAGAATACGAAGAAGCTCAACAAGAATTAAATGAGGCTCAAGAAAATCTTGAAGCTCAGCAAGAAGCCGCCCAAGAATACCAGGAAGATTTGGAAAACCAAATCAATAAACACGAAAATGAAGTTCCCGAAGGAACTGAAAACATAAATAATGAAGCTTCGGAAAATTCGGAAGAAACCGAAGACTCCGACGAGGTTGAAGAAACCACCGAGGGAACCGAAGGCTCTGACGAGATTAAGGAAACCACCGAGGAAACCGAAGGCTCTGACGAGGTTGAAGAAACTACCGAAGAAGCCGAGGACTCTGACGAGGTTGAGGAAACTACCGAGGATACCGAGGATTCTGATGAGGTTGAAGAAACCACCGAGGAGACCGAAGGCTCTGACGAGGTTGAGGAAACCACCGAGGAAACCGAAGGCTCTGACGAGGTTGAGGAAACTACCGAAGAAACCGAGAACTCTGATGAGGTTGAGAAAACTACCGAAGAAACCGAGAACTCTGATGAGGTTGAAGAAACCACCGAGGATACCGAAGACTATGAAGCTGAAGAAATTGGAGCTGAAGATTTAGAGAATATGGAAGATGATTCAAAAGTCGAAGCATCTGAAATTGATGAGGAAAATCTAAGCGAAAATGTTTCACAGGAAGTTGAGGAAGAAACTGATACCGAGCTTAGTGATGAAACAAAAGAACAGATTTCAGAGGAAGTTTCCGGTGAAATAGCTTCCGAAGCGGAAAACAACGAAATCTCTGCCGCTGAAACCGAGGAGATAATTGAGGAGAAAAAAGCCGAAGCTGTTGATTCTTTGAATGAACAGTCCGAGGCGATGGACGAAGAAATCGAACAAAAAGCAGATGAAATCGCAGAGCAAGATGATTTAACGGAGGAAGAAGCAAAGGAACAAATATCCGAAGAAGTTTCTGAGAATACCAGCGAAAATCTTTCCGACGATGAAGTGGATGCCATGGTAGAAGAAAAGTCTGAAACCATTAAAGAAACCATTGAGGAAAAGGCAGAAGAACAAGAAGCTATTGATTCCGTTGAAGAAACTGCAGATGAACTCGAAGATGAGAAAACAGAACAACTCTCCGAGCAATCTGAACAATCCTTGCAAGAACGAATTGATGGTGCTTTTGAAAAAGAGGATGTTACCGCATCTGAAATCAACAGCCTGCGTGATGAACATTCCGCTGAGTTGCAAGCAAAAATAGAAGAAAAAAGCACTACTGAAGCCGAACTGAAATCGAAGTTCGATGAGGTGTTGTCCAAGGAAAAAGGCACCGACGAATATCGTCAGTCGCTCCAAGAGTATAATGCTCTCCAAGATAGGAAATCCGAGTTGGATGAGCAGATTGCAACCATGGAAAAACAGCAAGACCTTTTGGATAAAAAGAGCATTGAATTAAGAGATGCTCAAATCCAAAAAGGTTCTGAAGCGATGGCTGCTTCTGCTGCTACACTTGCCGGGGTAAATATACTCCAAGAGCGTTATGACCAAACTTATTATGATACCAAAGCAGATAAAACGGAACTTGCTAATATACGAGATGAAAGCTGTTCTGCAATTAAAGAATTGTCTGCTGAAAAAGATTCCATCAAACAGGCTATGGATGCAAAGATGGACGAAATTTCAGAATATGTAACCTCCAACAATATGGACAGATACGATACTGCTCACGATCTGCGTTATCAGCAGATGTCCGCAGAGTATAATGCCATGAAGGAGAGCTACGATAGAATTGGTTACTCCATTGTTAAGTTGGATGAAAACAATAAGGCTATTACCGAACAGCTTGGCGATGAGTACGTTTCTATGGTTGAGCTTCCTCCGAGTTCAAGAATCTCGGAGGTGAACGATGGAACCGACGTTCCTGGTGAGACCAATTATTTTATTGACGAGGCAAAAGCATCCGAAGTGCTCTCTCCTTTCAAGCAGGGTAATTGGGAACAACTGACTATCCAAGAACAAAAGCAAGCGGTTGAAAAATTGGCTGACTACAATGCAGAAATCCTTGGTGTTGAAGATAAGCCGAGAATTATTTATTATAACGCAGAAGACCCTTGTGATTTTGGTGGTTACTCTGCCAAGCAAAATGCTATTTACATCAATGAATATAATATGCACGATGCTGCTGAAACCGCAGACACTATTTCTCACGAGTATAGACACAAATATCAGCACGAGAGAGCTGAGAAACTTGAAACCGAACGAGACCTTGAGTTCAAGGATGATTTCGATAACTATATTCGAGCAGAAGATGATTACCAAGGCTATAAGGAGCAATTAGTTGAGGCTGATGCAAGAGCTTACGCACAAATTGTAAAGGACAAGATTTCCTCTTATTCCGAAACCAGCTCAGAAAACATCAACCTCAATGGCGAACAAGGTTCTCTTGGTGCTGAGTACGCCAAACTCAATCCGGAAAAAGGTGCAGTATTTGAAAAAGTATCTGTTGATGAATTACCGGATGACTTTGAGCAGAAAGACCGAATTAAATATAAAGAGGTTCTTGAAGCCAAGGAACTTGACGAACTGCGAGATGTTGCAAGCGTTCACTACGAAAACGGAAAGCAACTCGGAGATAAAGTTCCAGAGTTTAATACCTATAAGGAACATCACGATATTGAAAGCGGTCATATTGAAAAGGTCAGAGTTAAATCCCTTGAGGCGGCAGATGCGTTAGAAGCTCATTTCAGCCAAAATGATTATGATGGACTGTACTCTCCCAATATTGACAGGAGAACCGTTGAAGTTATGTCCATCTATCACGACACCGGAATGGATGGAAACATTAAGGTTGAGGATTATGAAGCAGAACGAGCTGCGTTTGTTTCAGACGAGGCAATACGAGAAAAATTTGTTGCCAACGCTCTTTCTAAAAAAGAGAAAGAAGCTATTGAAACAGGTAAACCTTTTGACCGAGTAGCCGAAGAACAAAAAGCAAACGAAAAGTTTGAGAAAGAAGGTTTTGAAAACCATTTCAGACCTAACCATTCTCTTGAATCCGCAATCCATGCACTTAGAGACAGAGAAAGCATTAGTAAATTAGGTGTCAATGCTGATGAAGTTGCTTTAGGTTGTCTCGTTCATAGTAAATCTAATTCTGGCTTGCGAAATATCGCAAGCGAAGACGATTGGAGAGTTGCGGTAGGACGTTTGCAAAATAGAGTTGATGAGTTCAACCAATCCCATCCCGATGAACAAATTCATTTTGACAGCTCGTTCCTCTTGAACAAGGATGGTTCCTTTAATCAAGAAAAACTTGCCGAAATGAGAAGCGAAGCTATTGTTCTTCGTATTGGTGATGCCAACGGACACGATACTAATTCACGAACTTCTCAAAACGGCAAGGCAATCGAGTTTACTCTTGAAGAAAAGACTGTAACGGACGAATTGCCGAGCGACTTTGAGAGCAAATTTGAAAATGGCGACTACGAAGCCTATTTCCTTGAAGTTCAGTCGGCAGATGTGAAAGTCGATGGTGTCGAGTTGAATAACGCAAATGACCCCAAAGGCGTCTCTCGTATGTTCGCCGTTGGCGAAGGTAATTTCCTGTCGTTGAACTGTGAAGTTGAAGATAATGGAACCATTAAACAAAACTTCGAGCTTTGCGATGGAAACGCTTTTCCTCTCAGCACTCAACACTGTATCGAAGAAAGACTTGGCGAATATAAAACGGCACAGCCCATGAATTATACCCCTGTCGTGAAACTGGGTAGCAACTGTAGCGACGAAGTTTATGACTCCTATCTCGCTTTTGCGGATAGAATTGAACGAGACTACAATGTAAGAATGGAGGTAGTACGATGAAAATTGTATCAAAAAGTATCGGTCATTTATCCAATATTGAAAGATACGACTTGCATGATGTTTTCTCTCCATCAGCGGCAAACTGTGGATTGACTATATGTTATGCAATATCCATCTGCAAAAACTCAAAGCTCACCTCTTTGGATTTGAAAGCAAAACACGAAGAAATTGGTGTAGTTGAAAACTGGCACAAAAAGTATTCTCCCGAATCTTTTGCTGCTTCGTTTCATGGAATTAAGGAGTTTTTGGATATTTATGATAAGGATGATTTTGGTCGTTGGACATTAAGCATCGTATATCAGAATATCGAAGTTATCATAAGTGGCGAAAGAGACAAGACAGAAATCGGAGTATCCTATCCAAAGGAAAAGAAGCTCAATCTTCTCCCTTTACTGAGCGAGATTGAATCTTCCACTTATGAATTTAACAATTATGATATGCGAGTCCTCAGTGTGCTTAAAACAGACTTTAGGATGAGCGAAAAAAGAGCTGTTCTTGCGGTACAAAAGCTTCTTGCTCATAAAGACATTTATGATGAATTTGTTTTAGTTGCAACATCCGGTAAATATGCAAAGGAATCCTCTGCTGTTTCGGTTGAGGGATATACTGCTGAAATGCTTAACTCCAATTATCCTCTTTCTGTGCTTGGAGCATACAATTACCTTATCTATCTTAGAGAGACACCGAAAGCAGCTCTTGAAGATTTGAAGAAAGGCTTGCCGAGGAAATAATCCATGTACTCGGTATTGTCCACTTTGTTTGTAATTGGAGTGTTTCTGATTGTCGCAGGATTTCTTGGTAGAGTCGGAACAGACGGAATATCTGATGTAGGTGAAAATGTAGCTGCAGCTTTGGGCTTGCTTGTTACTTACGCATTCTTGATATTAAGTTTAGGTTCTTTTTCAGAACTTGCGACTTTCTTTGAAGGAATATGCGGAGGCATACCGTTCTTGAATGAAATAGCTGATTACGGTTCTCTGCAGAAAGTGCTTTCCGAAAGTCCTTTGTCTGCTGCGGTGGCATTTATGGATACTGTTATCCTCTCCGCTATGATTGAAATAATTATGATGCTACCGCTGACACAAGGAAGTGCAACAGGCAAGTTTATGGTGAACTTGTTTACCGGTATAGTTGTAGCAATCGCTTCTCTGCTGTTGCTCAATTATGTTGTCAAGGAAACAACTGTTTATCAATGGATTGTTTCTGCAATAGGCAGTATCATCGCTTTACTGTCTGTGGGAACAATCCCCATGTTAATCGTGTCGCTATTCAAGAAAAACAGTTCGGCAGGAATTGGTTTAATTACAACACTTCTTCTATTTTCAAAGAGTAAAATAGTCGGTGTTTTAAGAGCCTCTTTCCTAAAGGCTATCGTATACGTTGGCGGCATCTGGATGTTAGAAAAACACTTCGGTAGCATTGCGAATGGATTGTCTCAATTATCAACTATATTAGTTGCGTTTGGTCCTGTAGTTGTAATGATTATCGGATTGGTGTTTATTTTGAAAAGTGCGAAACTGTAAGAAGGAGGTAAAACGATGATAAAAAAACTGGAACGCTTTGTATCCTCGTTGACAGACCAAGAAATTGATTGTCAACTTAAAGATATTTTTGAGTGGGCACGGATTTATAAAGAACTGCTAGAAACCGAGCAGGCGTATAGACGAAACAATCAGCTCCACTCCAATACTTCTCCTTCAAGAAGTATCGTAGGGACGAATTATGAATACGAAGAAGACGAAGACACTTACGAGTATATCGAACCTACAGAAGAAGGCATGGAAGAAATAACGGTGGATTATGAGCTTGCACAAATGATTCAGCAAAAGGTTTCCTCGTTCTCTGCTCAAAAGACGAGAGAACAACTTGAGAAGCTAAAGCAAATCCCCATGCACACTCTCACGCCAGAAGACTTGGCTCAGTTGCAATATGAAATTGAGACGTGTGAGCTTCATTTGTATGAGCTTACCGGTGAAACTGCTGATGGGAATAATGTCTGCCCCTCTTGCGGAACAGAATTAGAAGCACACGCAAAATTCTGTGGCAAGTGTGGAACAGCGATTAAAGGAGTGTGATTAAATGTATTGTTATAAATGTGGTGCTCAAAACGAAGAAATAGCTCGGTTCTGCCGTGCGTGTGGTACACAACTTAAAACGGATTCTTTTACAAGCAATCCCTATAAGAAAGTTGTTCTGGTTAGTTGCGGAAGAAACAAAATAAATGTAATTAAGGAAATCCGTATGCTGACTGGAGCAGGATTGGCAGAAGCGAAAATTCTATTTGAACGCACTCCCATTGTCCTCAAAGATGGTATCAGCGAAACGGAAGCCCAACAAATCAAGAACACCTTTACAGCCATCGGTGCTGTTTTAGAAATCAATTAGGAGGAAAGATAAATGCCGAAACCAATGTTAAGACAACCTCAAACACAAACTCAGTCCAACACCATTTTAAGTGCAACTCAAAACCAACAGCAAAAACAGCAGACACAGCAAATGGATAAAATGAAGTTGGACAGACTTCTTAGAAAGACCCGTTCTAAAGAATATATGCAAGCATTACATAAGCTGGATGCGGGTGGTCATGTTCATAATCAGCATAAAGTAAATGAGATTATTGACACAATCCGCAATGAATTTCCCGACTTGGAAATCAGCGGCATCATGCTCGGTATTGTTTCTATTTGCTATTTGGGTAAACCTTATGAAGTCCATACCCTTGATATAACGGGACAAATCATCGAACATTATAAGAGTGGTCATGTTCTTCCTGGCGGACTTGAAAAAGCTCGTTCTATCGCAATGCGTGGCGGATATGATTTTATTGAAGTTTACGTGGATTGCTGCCGAGCTATCAGTTCCAATGGTTCCGTTTCCGTAATATCTTGCTAAGGCGTGAGGAGGGATTGCAATGCTTTGCTCAAAGTGTGGTGTAGATAACGAAGATGCGGCGAGATTCTGCAGGGCTTGTGGTGCTAAAATCGAATGTGCCTCTGAAACAAAAACAAACGAAAGCATTATTTGTATTGAAGATTCTTATGAGCCTGCTGTTACAATGTCTAACGCAGCTTCATCTGTTAGTTCAGCGAACAATAGTAACGCTGTTGAATCCAAAAAGTATTTGCTGTTGTTGTGTATAGCCCCGGCAACTCTTATCGTGTGGTCGATTATATCAAGAGTTTTTTGGTCATCTTACAGCGAAGTCCTAAACTATATTTACAACATATTTGACGCTGCATTGTGGGGCATTCTTCACGCTTCTCTTTCAATTATAATTTGGAAAAGAAGTAAATCGTTTATTCTTTTATGGAGTGTTATATACCTTGCCTCTGCCGTAATATATGTGATAATCGGTAATGGTGCAGTTGCATTTGAACTGATGTACACTATTGCAATGATATGTTCCGGTTTGATAGTTTTCGGAATAAAGAGATGCACAAACAATGTCCAAAAGGAAGAAATCGTCGTAGCCCTTTCTGCCTGTGCATCTATCTTCTTTATGACATTGGCAACACCGCTGATATTCTCGATTTGGCTTGACTATGGCTATCACTTCTCTATTGGTTACTATACGGTAATCGAATTGATAGCTGGCTTTGCGGGAATATACATCTTCAAAAAGGTAAGATGTTTTGAGTAGTTCAATTAGTTTATAGACGTGGGGAAACATACTTGGCAAGCAGGGCACGGCGGTACCCACTCGTGCAAAATTTATAAGCCCCTGCCGAAGCAGGAGCTTATAAACCGCTTGTCTGGGAAACATCCCCGAACCCCTTTAACACAGATTTCATCTGTGCTACGCATCGTTCCGACGCTAAATTGAGCACGGTCATTCACGACCGTGCTCTTTCTCTTTGCGTTTCTCTCGTTCCTCAAGGTCTCGCAATTCTTTGTAATTTGCCGTGTGTACGGTAAGGTCTCGCAGCTCATCACGAACTTTTTTGAGTTCGGCATACGCTTCTTTTTTCGCTGTGAGCTGTTCGGCAAATTCCACTTGCAGGCTCTTGATGGTCGGGAGCTTCTTCACGCCCAATTCATCAAAAGCTTTTTTAGCCGCCTTGTGGATGATGATGTCATCCTCGTGTTCCTCCAAATACTTTTTAGAGTAACCGGACTTGCGATAGGCAACATACACATCCCTCGTCTTGGAGTAATTTACGATGTGGGTCTTTAGTACATTTATCTCGGCAATACGATTCTGAGCTTCTGTGATTTTCGCAGAAAGCTCTTTTTCTTTTGCAGACAATTTCGCTTTGCGGTCTGCCATCGCTTCATAGCTGAAAACGTGCTCATCCATATAGAGCTTGGTTTTGGCCATTCGCTTTAGGTTCTCAACTGTCGCCCAACGACGATACCCCTCGCCCATACCTGCGGCAAGTTTAGCTTGAATGTCGATGATGGTCTGCGGTCTGTTCTTATCCCACACAGCTCGGCGTTTCTTCGGCTGATGAGTTTTCTGCCCTTTGATGATGGCACGAATAGCATCCTCGGAATACTCGTCGCCCAAGGTGTACATACGGATATTTTGCTTGAAGTCAGCATGAACGAACGTAAGGTGTTTTCCGTTTTTCACATTGAAGCCTTGCTCGGCAAGAAGCGAAAGGAACGCATTGAAGTCGTGGGGCTTCTGCTCCAGAGCTTCATCAATGGCAATACGCAGAAGTTCACGGTGCGAGGGTTTCCCCTTAAAGCCGTGCCACTTGTTGTAAGCAGAACCACCACGTTGCGGCTTTTGAATTACCGATAACTGATGCTCTGTACAGATAAGGTCGCTTAGTCGTGCGACAGCTCTGTGCGACCTACGGAAGTCTCTGAACTTCCTTTTTCCATCAAGAGAGACAGCGTTCCAATAGATGTGATTATGAATATGGGCTTTGTCGGTATGGGTGCAGACAAAGAAAGCGTGTTTACCTTTGAGAAAGCGAGAGGCAAAATCATAGCCGATTTGGTTTGCTTCTTCCGGTGTAACTTCGCCGGGTTTGAAAGATTGGCGTACTTGGTAAACAAGCACATCGTTCTTTTCTTCTTTTCCGGTAAAGGCTTTGTATTGCCTTTTTGACACTAACACTTCCGATGCAAATGAGCGAGGGTCGCAGGCATAAGCAGATGTTAGCTCACCTTCATTTGTCTTTTCGGGATTTAATCCATAATCCGTTCTGTCGGAAATAGATTGAGCAAGCGTTTTGCCCTTTGTAATGTGCATGGGAATTATGCGTGTGGTTGCTATGGTCGTTCACCTCCTTCTATGTAAAAGACGAGTACAGCCGAAGCCATACTCGTCTCGTTTTTGCTTCTACCCAATCTGTGTAGAAGTTGAATTATCCGTAAACTGCGTCCTGCACGAAGTAGCGAAATCTCTGCATCTGTCCTATCGTCCAAGCTGCCAACATCGGCAATCCGATGGGGCTAACGAGGAACGCAATCACCAAGACGATGATGTCGTTGGTAATGCTGTCGAGCAACAGAATTGCAAGACCGAGGATGCTGAGGATTGTGCCGATGATGCCAAAGAACCAAGCAGAGATTTTCAGCACCAAAGCAAAAATCCAAATGGTAACGGCGAGGATTGCAATTACGGGTGCGAACAATATCTTCAAAATGAACTTCATCGAAAGCCCTCCTTTCTTCTGACTATATTTTACCGTGGATTGAGAAAACGGACAAGGATGCCGAGGTCAGTCGATGGCGGCGAGCTTTTCGAGGACTTTGTTGGTGGCTTCCCAAGTCTGTTCAAGCATCATCTTCATATCGTGAATATCGTCATCATAGATGCGGTCGGTGGAGTTCGCTCTACGGGCAATCTGATTGAAGTTATTGCTTGTACGACGAAGCAAGGAAATCAAATCACGCAGTTCGGGTAAATCCAGTTTGACGATATATCCGTCTATAGCCATTTTTCAGAGATACGCTGCCATGTTGATTGTGTCAGCCTGTTCCATACGCTTATCAATCAAAGCACGTTCTTCCGGTGTTACACGGAACTTCACTTGAATAGGTCTGTTGCGGTTTGCCATTTACAGTTCAGTCTCCTTTGCCTTGGTAGGAGACTTCTTGGGCAAATCCATTTTTGCCTCATTCAGCTTTTTGAGTACAGACGGCTTTCTCTCTTTGGCAATCTCCTGTTCTTTTCGGAAACGATTGACGAACAGATTGACAAGACCGGGGTGAGCCTGGGAGCAGACATACTCGTGAGTACGCCTGCCGCCCCATGCGTTGTAGTCATTTGGCACGGGAGCTTCCTTTGCCCACGCTTTGTTCTCTGGTGAGATCCGCCCATCCCCAATCTTTGTCCTGGACGGTATTCGCCAAAACAAAAGCAACTCGCTCCATACCAAAGCGGTCGATAACCTTGTTTACGCAGGAACCGTCAAAGTGGTTATCTCTGTAGTGGTCTGCAATCGCATCTTCGATGGCGTTCTTGCAATCCACATTTGCTCTGTGGGAGGCACGATAGGTTTCAAGCTCTCCGTGTTCTTTTGCGAAAGTCGCAGAAAAGATATACACGGGAAGATTGCGAAGCTCCTCTTTTTGCTTTTCGATAGTCTCGTTGGCTTTGCGTTCAATACAGTTTCGGATAACTTCCATGTGGTCGCCCTCAACATCTTCAAAGACGTGAAAAATATCTTCAAGAGGTGTGTCGGATGAAAGCAACGCCTTTGCCTGTTCGTCGCTTATATCGTGGTACTCCATAGCGAGCAGAATATCCTCACGGACAGTATAGGCGTAGGCGTTTTCCAAGATTTCAGAGGGCGGCTGCGTAAGCAGCCACCCCTTGAATTTCTCTTGTTCCGCAAAGAGCTTTTTATAAAGCTCGGTATTCAGTTCTTCATTGGTCATTAGCGTTCCTCCTTGGAATGGGGTTTCTTTGTTCCTGCAGGAGACTCCACGCCTTTCATTTCGTTGAGCTTCTGGAGCACAGATGGCTTCTTTGCTTTCGGTCTTTCTTCCATAGGAAGTACAACCAATTTGCCGTTGAGCCTCATAAACATTTCGTGCGTTTCAAATTTCTCCTTGAACTGCTTCATGTGTTCGGGAGTGAGTGAAGTAAACTCGCTCTCTCCCAAACCGACAATAAGAAACGTACCTGCAACCACATCATAGATTTGTCCGTCTTCATCACGGAGCACTCGGTTCAGTTCGCTTCCTTTCAGTTTTGCTTCCTCATCGCAGATGATAGCCACCGGCTCCTCATAAGGATAGACGGCTTGAATATAGCCGCCTACCTCATGCTGCAGAGAGGAAAGCCCCGATGATATTTCTTTTGCGTAAGGCTTTTTCTCCGGCTCTACAACGAGCACGGAAATCTTTTCGTTATCCATAATCACAGAACCTCCTCTTTGTGTTTTTTGGTCGGCTCTGTCTTGCTCGGCTTATCGTAGGAATGGAGCTTCTGCAGGACAGAGGGTTTTGCAGATTTCGCAACCTCATTTCTTACCGGAGCTTCTTCTGCCAATGCTTCAAGCGGTGTCTTATCGTCGATATTCAGAGCGATGTTAAGTTCAGCCAATCTTGCAGATTTTACTCTCAGCTCGTTCTCCTGTGGGAACGGTTTGCCAAGTTCCTGCTTTGCTGTCTCCATCTGCGAATACGGACTTTCGAGCTTGCTCTGAACTGTAGCAAGGCGTTCAGCCATACCATTCAGAGCGTTGTCGATTCTCGTCAAATTACCACGAGGGTCTTTGCCGAGAGTTACACGGTGGGTCATTTGTCCTTTGAGGGTCAGAACGTAATCACGCCCGAAGTCCTCTAAGGTCAGCGACATTTGGAAACCACGATAGCTGCCAATCTGAACAGGGTCTAATCCCTTTACGTCCTTAAAGGCATCGACCAAGGCAGCACCGGCGTTCTCCTTATCTGTCAGCACGTCGCCACGAACCGTCATACCGGAAAATCCGTCAACGGGGTGCGGTTGCTCGGCAAGGGTTTTCATATCGGCTTCAAAGCCTGCGATAAATCCTTTGCTCTGCTCAATCTGTTCGGGGAAATAACGCAAGAGGTTATCTTCCAAACGGTACTGCTGACTTTGGTGGTTTGCTTTCATCAGCTTCAAGCGAGCCACGTCCACATCCAAGTCCATCTTTTCCTTAATGCGTTCATCGCCTGCACACAGAGCTTTGATTTCCGCATAAGACAATGCGGTTTCATCAATATCATCACAGGCACGGACGGGCGATTTGCTCGTCATAATCTGGCTGATGAACTTCTGCTTGTTCTCCAAGGTCTGCAACAGGTAGGCATCGAAAGTCGCTTCGGTAACATAGCGGTAGATGTGAACTTCGGGGTTCATGTTGCCTTGGCGAATGATACGACCACTACGCTGTTCAAGGTCGCCCGGTCTCCAAGGTGCATCAAGGTCATGCAGAGCGATTAGTCTGTCCTGGACGTTCATACCAGCTCCCATCTTGAAGGTAGACCCCATAAGCACACGGACTTGCCCGGAACGGACTTTGCTGAACAATTCCTTTTTTCGGGCTTCGGTGTTTGCTTCGTGAATGAAAGCAATCTGCTCCCTCGGAATACCTCTTGCCACAAGTTTTTCACGGATGTCATCATATACGGTGAAGTCGGCTTCTGATATAATCCCCATAGAGTAGACACATGAAAAAAAGAAAACA